>ERZ772908.22-NODE-22-length-57171-cov-6.78845_pt1 | contig 57171 bp, 77 predicted proteins | sample MGYA00512121_ERZ772908 | MGnify/ENA primary metagenome ERZ772908 (study PRJEB29015, sample SAMEA2738084) | human oral metagenome | biome: human oral; feature: human-associated habitat; material: saliva | place: China | collected 2264 ... | reverse complement strand
ACTTTTTTACAAAGTCATTTTTACAGCTGCTTTAGAGCAGCTTAGCAAGCTAGATATTCTTTCCCCCTTCGGTCCATATTATATACACTGAACTATATAGGACTAAAAGATAACTAATAAAATGTAAAAAAAAAATTAAGGGTGAACTGAACTTTTTAGGAAAGGATAAACAATGGATGTAAATGAAATATGGAAGAAAAAGGTTCGACAGTTATTAGCTGAATCCGGCTTACCGAAAAAATACTTCGAACCACAAAAATTAGTTCCTAGGAACATTGACCGCGAGGCTTGGAACTGGCTGGAGGATTATAGGTCGAACGTCGTTGAAAATGTTCAAAAAGGATTGAACATTGTCATCACTAGTCCTATTGTAGGTAATGGGAAAACTAGTTGGGCGATAAGGTTGTTACAACGTTATATCGCCGAAACGGCGCTTGATGGAAGATTAGTGACTAAAGGTGTATTCTGTGTTAGTTCTTCTATGTTAGAAATCTTCGGTGACTTTGGTTACTTTGAAACTAGCGTCGAATTTTTTGACTACTTGAACCGACTTAAAAATTGCGAACTATTAGTCATTGACGAAATAGGTTCAGGGCGTTTGACGCAAGTATCCTATAATCACTTTTATGATTTAGTGAACTACCGTGTAGACAATAATCTTGCTACTATATATACAACCAATTACAATGACGCACAAATTAAGGACGTATTAGGAGAACGGTTATATAGTAGGATCTACGACATGGCGACGGTAATCGAGTTCAGTGCTTCAAATGTTCGAGGATATACACCTAAGGAGGTAGCAAGAAATGAATCCGGATGAACGGTACCTAGTATTAGATGTCAACCGCGTTCCAATGATCTATAAAAATGTTCGAGGACAGGTTGTCAAATGTTGCTTACTGAAGCCTATTGAATCAATTCACTTAATTGATAGCTTACTGCTAACAAAGGAAGAAATTGAACAATACGACAAAAGATTATTAGATTTTGCCTACAATTATGAAAAGAGAGGTCTCTATGATTTGGAATTACAAAAAGCGTTTGAACGATGATACGATTGTAAAAATTATCGGCGCCGTTGCTTGTTTAGCAATCGGCTTGTCTATTGGTTACCTATTAGGTAGCCCTAAGACTGCGAAGGTAGATCCTAATGTACGTCCCTACTACATTACCTTGGATGATACGGGAGCATGGCTGGGAGATAGTCCTGGACATAAGTTCTATCCATTGTATGATGCGCAAGGACATAGATTAGGGGGTAAAGTGAACAATGATTCAACTACAGGTACTGAATAAGGTTCTACAAGATAAGAGCCTTGCGTTACTGAACAATAACGGGATCACAAGTGAATACTTCAGTGACTACGGTCCCGAGTATCAGTTCATTATTGACCATGTTAAAGAATACGGAAATGTTCCAGACGATGAAACAATCCTCGAACAATTTCCTGGATTTGAACTACTGAACATTTTAGAGAGTGATCAGTACCTTGTCGACAAGATTAGGGAAGAGCATTTATATGATGCGCTTGTTCCTATACTGACGCAGGCCGCCGAGGACATGCAAACCGACTCAAGTGTAGCCGTATCGAACATTTTACCTAAACTAGAAAAGTTGATCCAGCAATCCAAGTTCGTCGGCGGTATCGACTTGACGAAAGGCGCCTATGACCGTTTTAATTGGGCGATGGACATTGCGGAAAAAGCTGGCGACTTGTTAGGGGTACCGACAGGGTTCGAACTCTTGGACGATGTTTTAGGTGGCATGTTACCGGGTGAAGAACTGATCGTCATTGTAGGGCGCCCTGGACAAGGTAAGTCCTGGACATTAGATAAGATGATGGCTACCGCTTGGAAGAACGGTCAGTCCGTACTACTATACTCCGGTGAAATGAGTGAAATGCAGGTTGGATCCCGTATAGATACCTTACTATCGAACGTCAGTATCAACTCGATTACTAAAGGAGTTTGGAACGATAAGGAGCTCCAAAAGTATGAAGACCATATCGAACTAATGCAGGAGAGTGAAACTCCGCTTGTCGTCGTAACGCCGATGATGATTGGTGGACGTAACATGACGCCAGCTCTATTAGACAGTATGATCCAAAAATACAAGCCTAAAGTAGTAGGTATTGACCAGCTATCTCTTATGAACGAGTCTGTACCTAGTCGCGAACAAAAGCGTATTCAGTACGCTAATATTACCATGGATCTTTACAAGCTATCGGCGAAGTATGGGATCCCTATTGTGTTAAATGTTCAGGCCGGACGTGCCGCAAAAGACGGCACTAACGATACGATTCAATTAGAACATATCGCAGAGAGTGACGCAGTTGGTCAAAACGCTAGTCGAGTTATTACAATGCAACGGGACGAGGCTAACGGTATTTTAAGATTATCCGTAGTTAAAAACCGGTACGGAGAAGATAACAAGACTATCGAATACATGTGGGACGTCAATACGGGAACCTATACGCTAATAGGCTTTAAAAATGACGACGACACGGAAGACAATGCTAGTCCAGTTACATTGAAAGCCCGCAGTTCTTCGAACCGTCTTCAAAAACAAGTAAGTAGAGAAGGAGTGGAAGCATTTTGAAAGTCAATGGATTATATATCGACGCAACTTGTGAACAAATTATTCAAAAACTTACTTTCGAACTTGAAACCGATTATGGTCAAACTCTTTTTAGGCGTACTAAGAGCTTAGGTTCGAACATGCAATTTTCTTGTCCATTTCACGGAAACGGAATGGAACGTCATCCGTCTTGTGGTATGAGTAGGGACGTAGCTTACTCCGGCGGGCGTGTTATCGAAGCAGGTACCGTTCACTGCTTCACTTGCGGCTACACGGCTAAACTGAATGAGTTCATTAGTGATCTTTTCAGTCGCAGCGATGGAGGTTTTTACGGGAACCAATGGCTCAAACGAAATTTTGCCTCAGGGGAAGAACAGGTAAGACCTTTATTAGATTTAGGGTTCAACCGTAAGACTGAGCCTGCTAAAAGGTCTTACAATATTATCCCGGAGGAGGAGTTAGAGAAATACAGATGGGTTCATCCGTACATGTATGAACGTAAACTGACGGACGAGATTATCGAACTTTTTGACGTAGGCTACGACAAGTTGAACGATTGTATCACTATGCCAGTTAGGGACATGGAAGGAAATACGGTCTTCTTCAACCGACGTAGCGTAGGACAGAAATTTCACCAATACGGAGAGAGTGATCCTAAAACTGAATTTCTATATGGCGCTTACGAGGTACTGAAATATAGAGATCGGTTCAAAGATAGTTCGAAATTATACGTCACTGAATCAGCTATCAACTGTTTGACACTTTGGACGCTTGGGATCCCTGCGGTAGCGCTGATGGGAGTTGGTGGTGGTAATCAGTTCGAACTCCTAAAGAAAATGCCGTTCCGTACAATCGTATTAGCTTTAGACCCTGACCCGGCTGGCGACAAGGCCTCTAGGAAAATACGGAACAGACTTCGAAATAGCAAGGTTGTTTACTTCCTTAACTACCCGCAAGAGTTTTGGGAAAACAAGTGGGACATCAATGACTATCCAAATTTAATAAATTTTGATGATTTAGTCTTGTAATTTATTACACGATAATATATAATATAACTATAAACAAAACAAAATTCTTGTAGGAGAATAAACAATGAACAACCTTACAAATAGAATAGCTAGCAAATTCGTCAACGATACTGTCGAATGCGTAGGCTTTGTCCCAGACAGTGATTGTCTTTCTTTGTATGCCGTGGATCCTAATGGAGCTTTGGCTATCATGTACCGCCGTTACTCAGGCATGCTACACAAAATCGGGCAAAAATATTTTAGTTTTTCGCGACAAGACGTGGATAGCTTTGTATGGACTACCTTGGACAAGGCGCTGAATACTTTTAATCCTACTTCCGGAGCAAACTTTGCAACCTACGTCACACGCCTAATGAACAATACAATGCGTAATGAGTACAGAGCTTTGAAGGTTACTTCTGTGCAAAGAGATTGGTTCTTGGACGTGCAATGGGAGAGCGGTACTCCTAACGAGGAAGAGGATAATTTTAGCGCATTCTATAACCATGCGGTGAACGAAGATTGGTCAGCTATTGACATCGCTAATTCTCTACCTACCTTACCTCTTACGGACAATCAGTATGCCTATATCGAGTGCATTGTTAAAAATGGTTCGATAATGACGGACGCTGAGGTAGCCAGAGAAATCGGCGTAACACGAGCTTCCGTTCGTGCTATTAAAACATCACTCGCTAAAAAGTTGGATAATTTTTTATAGAGAGGTTTACCAAATGCACCTTTTTGGTGTATATTAAGGTATAGGGAAAACTTAAAACACTAGTAACCTTATAACACTTTAAACACTTTTCAAGGAGGACCAAACATGGGTCGAGTAAGTATTAGCAATTCTGGTTCATTTAGCTCCGGAACTGCCAATGGATTTTTCAGTTTAGCAGATGATAGAGATTCTGCGGTCGTTACGTTCCTTTACGAGGATCCAGACGGCGAGGACATGGATTATTTCGTAGTCCACGAAGCAGAAGTCGACGGACGTCGTCGCTATATCAACTGTAATGCTATTAGTGAGGACGGGGAGAGTATTCATCCGGAAGATTGTCCACTTTGCGAAGAGGGCTATCCTCGTATCGAAAAACTGTTCTTGCAACTATACAACGAGAACACAGATCAAGTTGAAACATGGGATAGAGGTCGTAGCTATGTTTCTAAGATTGTTACTCTTATCAATAAATACGGACCTCTTGTAGGACAACCTTTTGAAATTGTTCGCAGCGGTAAGAAGGGTGACCAACGTACTACCTACGAGTTCTTCCCAGAAGATCCAGATCCGGAAGCTACATTGGATGACTTCCCAGAAAAGAGTGAACTATTAGGAACTCTAATCTTGGACTTGAATGAAGATCAAATGTGGGACGTCGTTGACGGTAAATTTACTTTAGACGACAATAACCGAGGACGTTCAAATGGACGAGGAGGACGTTCAAATGGACGTTCAAACAATCCGTCACCTCGTAGAGGTTCAAGTAGGGACACAGGTTCCAGTCGACAGGATAGCCGTCCTGCGGTAACACGTCGAGGTCCTTCGACTGCTAGTGGTCCTCGAACCAGAGGCGGTCGATTCTAACAACTAGGAAGCAGTAGCTTCCTTTTTAATTACAAAGAAAGGATAAAATATGGCGCAAAAAGGTCTATTCGGTGTACGCCTACGGGAAGGTCGAAAAGGAGATCAAAAGATCTTATCCCAAAAGCGCAACCGAAAGGATTCAGTCGAACTAACCTATATTAGTGGTGACGCTTTGACAGACGCAATCGCAAGGGCGCGCAAAATGTCAAAACGAATATTGAAGGATGTACTTCCAAGACTGGAGCTAGTTACGGATGAAGATCGACTAGATGATTATATAGGAGCTTGTATCGAAAATGGTGTAGTAGCCTTGGACGTGGAGACTAATGGTAAGGATCCAATCCATGAAGATCTTGTAGGTGTCTGTCTATATACCGAAGGAGAAAAATCCATTTACGTTCCACTGAACCACCGAAGCAACTTAACGAAGCAGCGTATACGAGATCAAATTGATCCTAAACTAATGAAAGAGTTCATTGAGGAGATGATTGAGTGCGGTGTTCAGTTTGTCTATCATTTAGGTAAGTTCGATATCAATAGCATTTTCTGGCAATTAGGTATTCGCATGCCGGATCCGTTATGGGATACCTACATTGCGTCGAACTTACTGAACGAAAACGAACCGCACTCACTGAAGCTACTTCATGCTAAGTACGTCAAAGAGGACGAGAACGCCGAAGTCGCTAAGTTCAATGACTTGTTTAAAGGAATACCTTTTAGTTTGATCCCACCTGACGTCGCTTACATGTACGCAGCGTTCGACCCTCTACAGACTTACGAACTATACAAGTTCCAAGAGCTATATCTTACTCCAGGAACCGAAGAATGTAAGTCGTGCAATTTAGAGCGAGTCAGTGAGGTTTATCAAAATATTGAACTTCCACTCATTAAAGTCTTGTTCGATATGGAGTCTTATGGTGTAGCCTTGGACGAGGAAAAGCTCGCGGAGATTAAAGCCGAGTTCGAACAAAAGATGGAGGAAGCCGAAGAGTTGTTCAATTACGAGGTAGCAAAATACGCTCCGGAGATTGAAGATCTTCGAACAATCAACTTCCAGCAATATCAAAAGCTAACGCTGAACGGTAAGGGGGAAGTAACAGTATCTATTTCAAGTAGCACGCAGTTGGCGATCCTGTTCTATGATATTTTAGGTCTAAAAAGTAACGACGATAGAAGTCCTCGAGGAACAGGAGTCGACATTGTCAAAGCGTGGGATATTCCTATCGCTAAAGTCTTGCTCCAGTATCGCAAATACGCAAAATTGGTATCAACGTACATGACATTAGACGAGTACCTCGCTAAGCCTGACAATCGCGTTCACACTAATTTCAAACAGTACGGCGCTAAGACGGGACGTATGTCCAGTGAAGGACCTAACTTACAGAATATCCCGTCACGTGGTGAGGGAGCAGTCGTTCGACAAATCTTTGCCGCAAGTCCTGGACATTATATTATAGGTAGTGACTATTCTCAACAGGAACCTCGTTCACTAGCTGAGTTGAGTGGAGATGAAAACATGATCCACGCTTATGAACAGAACTTGGACTTGTATGCTGTAATTGGTTCGAAATTGTATCACACTGAATATGAAAATTGCTTGGAGTTTAATCCAGACGGTTCGACAAACCCAGAGGGAAAGAAGCGCCGTAACAATGTCAAGTCCGTGCTATTAGGGCTAATGTATGGACGTGGCGCAGCGAGTATCGCGGAACAAATGAACGTGAGCGTCAAAGAAGCCTCTAAAGTTATGGAAGACTTCTTCAAGCAATTTCCTAAAGTAGCTGATTACATTGTATTCGTTCAACAACATGCTATCGACTACGGCTACACGGAGACGGCTACCGGGCGACGCAGACGCTTACCGGACATGAGCTTGCCGCAATATACCTTTGAATATATAGACGCAAGTAAGAACGAAAACTTCGATCCATTAGACTTCGACGGGGAAGCCGAAGGATCTACGGAAGTTCCGGAGTACATTATCGAACAATATTGGGCGGAGTTGGATAGAGCTTGGGGGTTCAAAAAGCGTAACGAGATTAAAGCTCGTGCATTAGAAGAGGGTATCAAAATCCACGATAACGGAGGTAAAATAGCTGACGCTGAACGCCAATGTCTAAACTCCGTTATCCAAGGAACCGCAGCGGATATGACTAAGTACGCTATGATTAAAGTACACAATGACCCTGAACTGAAATCACTTGGGTTCCATTTAATGATTCCCGTACACGATGAACTATTAGGTGAGATACCTAAAGAAAACGCTAAACGAGGGGCGCAGAGATTGACGGAAGTTATGATTGAAGCCGCTAAGGATATTATTAGCTTGCCTATGAAATGTGATCCAAGTATCGTTGACCGTTGGTACGGACAAGAAATCGAACTATAAAAAACATAAAAGGAAAATATAACAATGAAAAAATTCTTGAACATTTACACAATCTTATATCTATTAGTAGGGATCTTCGGTACACTTGTTACTGTTTGGTTCTTACCATTGAACATTGGACCTCTTACTGTACCGCCGTCAAGTTGGCTAATGGGATTTTCGTTCCTACTAATTACTCTTATCCAAGACCATTACGGCGCTAAGGTGTCCGGGAAAATGATTTGGATTTTATTGTTCCTTACGGCGTTACTTTGCATCTCGTTGAACTATACTCTAATGCTAGTCCTAGCTAGTGGGGTTGCGTTCGTAGCTGGACAGTACGTCACTAAAGGGCTATATACCTTCGGCGTTCGACGTTCATTAAGTTCAATGATTGGTTCAGTTGTCGATGTAGGGATTTGGGTATTTTTAGGTCTTAGTCCTTTGGGCGTCAATACTGTTCCGTGGGATTTGTACTTCCAAGCCGTATTAGGTCAAGTATTGGTTCAACTAATCCTACAAGGTATCGCCGGGCAAATCTATGATCATTACTTCGAATAAGGGCAGTCTTGTCCTTATTTTTTTTTGAAGCAGTGGTAAACAAAATGGCGAAATTTGGTGTATAATAAAGTATATAGAGATTTTACACTCGTTTGACCTCTATGAATAAAAATAAACGGAGGATACCATGAAAAAAGTGGTTTTATTAAGTGGAGGAGTGGACTCCACTACCTGTCTATCACTAGCCGTCGCCCGGTACGGAGCGCACAATGTAACCGCATTGACCTTCCTGTACGGACAGAAGCATGCTAATGAACTAGACAACGCACGCAACGTCGCAAAGTTTTTAGATGTAGAACTTGTCGAAGCCTCAGTATCGCCTGAAATCTTCAAAGGTTCGAACTCTACCCTATTGCAAGGTAACGGAGAAATTTCCCATAAGTCTTACGCCGAAATTATCGAAGAAAATGGCGAAGGAACAGTCGATACCTATGTACCATTTAGAAATGGTCTTATGTTATCACAAGCCGCTGCGCTTGCGTACAGTCGCGGAGCTGATGAAGTTTGGTACGGTGCGCATAGTGATGACGCTGCTGGTTCTGCTTACCCAGATTGTACGCCAGCCTTTTACGAAGCAATGGATGAAGCTATCTATCAAGGAACAGGACACAAGGTTCATCTTTTAGCCCCATTATTGAACTTTAATAAAGCGCAAGTCGTAGCCGCTGGACTAAAAGTCAATGCTCCTTACGAGCTAACTCGATCATGCTACGAGGGACATGAAAAGGCTTGTGGTCTTTGTGCAACATGTATTGACCGTTTGAACGCCTTTAAAATCAACGGCATTGAAGATCCTATTGAATACGAAGTAAAGGGGAACTAAAAATGAAAGTATCTAAAACATTATCTTTTGACGCAGCACATCAACTTGTAGGTCACTTTGGTAAATGTGCCAATTTACATGGACATACCTACAAGGTCGAAATTTCTTTAGCCGGGGAAAATATCCAAGACGGTTCAAGTCAGGGAATGGTCGTCGACTTCTATCACGTCAAACAGGTAGCAGGTAAGTTCATTGATCGTTTGGATCACGCTACCTTGCTACAAGGAAATGAACCAATCGCCCTAGCTAACGCCGTGGACACGAAGCGAGTTCTCTTTGGATTTAGAACGACCGCCGAAAATATGTCCCGCTTCCTTACTTGGACACTCACTCAACTTATGTGGGAGTATGCTCGTATTGATTCAATTAAACTTTGGGAGACACCAACAGGTTGCGCAGAATGTACCTACTACGAAATCTTCACTGACGAAGAAATCGAAATGTATAAGAACGTGACCTTCATTGACAAAGATGAAGTCATTACCGTTCGCGATATTTTGAACAAGGAGCAGGATAATGGCTAATCAATACAACCAACCTGAACGGGGTAAGATTAGGATCAATGTCCGCGATCCTAAAAAAATGCCTATCATGGAAGTCTTCGGGCCTACAATCCAAGGCGAAGGAATGGTTATAGGTCAAAAGACTATTTTCATTCGAACTGGTGGATGTGACTACCATTGCAACTGGTGCGATTCGGCGTTCACTTGGAACGGTACTACTGAACCTGAGTACATTACAGGGGAAGAAGCAGCGAACCGAATTTTAAAATTAGCGTTCAATGACAAGGGTGAACAAATCTGTAATCACGTTACGCTGACAGGTGGGAACCCTGCACTATTGAACGAACCTATGGCTCGTATGATTGACATTTTACGAGAAAAGGGGTTCAAGTTTGGACTAGAGACACAAGGAACAAGGTTCCAAGAGTGGTTCAAATATGTCAGTGATATTACTATTAGCCCAAAACCGCCGTCAAGTGGTATGCGTACTAATATGAAAATCCTAGAGGCTATTGTGGACAGATTAAACGAGGAAGGACTAGATTGGTCGTTTAAGATTGTAATCTTTGACGATACAGATTTAGCTTACGCCCGCAATATGTTCGAAACCTTTAAGGACAAGCTACGTCCAGTGAACTATCTATCAGTTGGTAACGCAAACGCCTACGAAGAAGGAAGTATCAGTGGGCGCCTACTGGAGAAATTAGGTTGGCTATGGGACAAAGTTTATCAGGATCCTGCGTTCAATAACGTAAGACCTTTGCCGCAGCTACATACATTGGTATATGATAATAAAAGAGGAGTGTAAAATGAAAATTGAACAATTAGATAAAATTGGTAACGTGCTAGGACGAGAGCATGGGTTCTCTTCCCTTAAATCAAATGAAATCGTTATCCTGGACAACGCAGAATCGGCGATCCAAGGACTGTTTGGACTATTAGGTGAAGACGTGGAACGTGACGGACTGCAAGATACTCCGTTCCGTTTTGTGAAAGCACTCGCTGAACATACCGTAGGATACCGCGAAGATCCTAAACTACATTTAGAAAAGACCTTTGACGTGGATCATCAGGATCTTGTTCTTGTTAAGGATATCCCGTTCAACTCCCTTTGCGAACATCACTTGGCTCCGTTCGTTGGTAAGGTTCATATCGCCTATATTCCAAGTGATAAGATTACTGGACTATCTAAGTTCGGTCGAGTTGTAGAGGGTTACGCTAAACGCTTGCAAGTCCAAGAACGCTTGACACAAGAAATCGCAGACGCTATCCAGGAAGTGTTGAACCCTCAAGCGGTCGCCGTTATTGTAGAAGCTGAACATACTTGTATGAGTGGACGTGGGATCAAAAAACACGGCGCAACTACTGTCACTTCGACCATGCGTGGACTTTTCAAAGAAAACGCTTCTGCGCGAGCGGAATTGCTTCAGTTGATTAAAAAATAAGGGAGATGAACATGCTAAAAACATATAAACGTAAAAAACTCGTCAGTGAACTTCAATTAGTTCTTACTTTGCTCTTTGTAGTTGCATTAGTTGTAAGTAACATTATTACAAGTAAACAGGTACTTCTTCCGTTCAACATTACAATGACTGGAGCCGTGTTCATTTTCCCTATCACCTACATTTTATCCGACCTTGTGTCCGAGGTTTACGGATACCGCTGGAGCCGTTTGACATGCTACTTTGGTTTCGCTGCAAACCTCTTCGCAGCTCTTGTCTTTAGTGCTGTTATCCAGAGCCCGGCGCCGGAATACTGGCACAATCAGGAGGCATTTCAAACCGTGCTAGGAAGTACCCCTCGCGTATTAGTAGCTTCCCTACTTGCGTTCGTTATTGGAGACTTCGTAAATGACCGAATCTTCGCTAAAATGAAACGTAAATACCCTGATTCAATTAAAGGATTTGGATCCCGTGCTATCTTCTCTAGTCTTATGGGGGAGCTAGTGGATAGTCTTGTCTTCCTACCGCTTGCATTTTGGGGACTAATGCCGGTTGAAACACTAATCATAATGACTATTAGCCAAGTAGCTATTAAGACAGGATATGAGCTTGTTATCCTCCCATTTACAACACTAGCAGTGAAGCTAGTTACTAAGTACGAGAACAGAAAGGTACCTTTTGAATGAGCATTGATTTATATTTCGCCGGAGGTTGTGCTGGCCGAATAGAGGACTTCCTGCTAGCTCATAACGCTAATCGATTGTTCACTCAAAAGTATGAACGGAACACGACCGGAAAATTATGGTTCGATTACGCAGATAATCACCCAGAGTTTACGGGCAAAGTGTTCGTCGACTCAAGTGCGTACGGCGCTTGGACACGAAACGTGAACATTGATTTAGATGACTACATTGATTATCTAAACGAAAATGATGGTCGATTTTCAGTCATTGCTTCACTCGACGTTATCCCGGGCGGCAAAGGGGAGTTCGCAACTCGTCAACAGGTACGGGACGCAAGTGAACAATCTTGGAACAATTACCTGTATATGTATGACCGAGTTTTAGACAGAGATAAAGTCATACCTGTTTTTCACATCGGTGAACCCTGGAGCTATTTAGAAAAGATTTTAGCTTATCGACATCCAGACGGTTCAAAAGTTCAGTACATGGGACTTGGAGGTCTTGTAGGTGTTCATAGTAACGACCGAATGAAATTTATGTCCCAAGTGTTTGAAATCATTAAAAAGAGTTCGAACCCGGAAATTAAGGTTCACGGATTTGGAGTAACGGCTTTGCCTCTACTGGAGCAATTTCCGTTCACTTCTGCGGACTCTACTTCAGCGGTCATTACTGGCGCGATGGGTAACATTATGACCCCTTATGGAATTGTTAGTTTTGCCCGTAAAACAGGAGGCGCAGACAACTTCTACCGTTTAGCTAAACCGATACAAGAAAGTATCTTAACACTAATTGAAGAGTCCGGCCTAGGATTTACAATCGAAGAGCTTTCCGAAAATTACATCGCACGCGAGCTAATCAACTGTCAATACTTGCTGGATTGGGCTAAGAACTACAAGTACACGCCACCGAAGCACAAACAGAACCGACTATTTTAGAAAAATTAGGACTTACTGAAAATAAGTCCTTTTCTTGTTTACAAAATCGCCGAATTTGGTGTATATTAAAGTATAAACTAAAAACTAAAGGAGGCTCCCTATGAGCATGAAGTTTAAGACGCAGGACCTTATGGATGCGGTAGGTCAACTGAACCGCTTGTCCGCAAGTAAGTTACTTGAAATTACACGTTATTGGTATATCCAAGGCTATGATGGAGTAGTAACGTTCACTGGATACGATGGTTCGAACTGGCTACGCTATACACTTGAAGCTGAAGGTGAAATTGACGTTATTATTAAAGCCGAACAGTTCGGTAAATTGATTGAAAAAACTACCGTGGACACCGTTACGCTCACACCTAAAGGTGAATATTTAGAAGTGAAAGGTAATGGTACCTATAAAGTCGACATCGTTACAGGTGACGAAGATTATCCATCGTTCGACGACAAATTGCCGGAAGAGCTGGACGAAGGTTCAGCGAAGCTACTCAAGTCTTCTTTGTTCTACAATGTAGCTAATGTCAATGACTCCGCGGTATCAAAAAGTAACGCAGACGGGGTCTACACGGGTTACCTACTGGATCACAACCAAGCGATCACCTCGGATATTATTAGAGTTTGTTTGAACCCTATCCAAGACATTGGTACCAAGTTGTTGATCCCTGCACCTCTAATGCGCCTGCTTGCGTCCATCACGGAAGACAAGTTATACCTATGGACGTTCGAAGATGAATACATTTATGTATCGACATCGACAATCGAAATCTACGGCCGTATCATGGAAGGTATGGAAGATTATCAGGACATGAGCATCATGGATTCACAAGAGTTCGACGGTAAGGCTACACTACCTACCGCAGAGATTCAAAGTATCCTGGAACGCTTGACTTTGTTTATGACGGCTTTCGATAAAGGAACTGTTCATTTAGACTTCGGTCCTAAACAACTTGCAATCATTACGACCAAAGGTTCAAAAGAGCTTGTCAAGTACACTAAACTAGAAGAGGGTACTGACTTCTCTTGTAAAATCAATAGCTTGCTACTTCGCGACATTTTAGCGACAGTAAGTGAAGACCATTTTGACATTCACTTTGGAAATGAACTATGTCTTAAAATCGAAGCTAATGGAGTTACTTACTACCTTGCTACACAAGAAGAAGGAGACGCTGAATGAGCAATAAACTGTCCCGCATAGCTAAAATGGTCGCAGCGGAAAAAGTGAATGAACCTGCTATCAATTTCGTGGACAAGTTTACTCATATTATCGAAAACACGCAAGAGCCTTATAAACCTTCAACGTATTACAAACCAAGTGGCGTTGGAGGTTGCTTGCGTAAAATGTACTTTGAACGTACTGGACAAGCCCTACAAGATAATGCTAGTTACAACCTTATCGCAATGGGTGAAGCAGGTACCTTTAGACACGAAGTATTGCAGGAATACATGGTACGGTTATCCAAAACGGATCCAGACTTTGAGTGGTTAGATGTAGCCGAATACTTGGAAGAAAATCCCGTAGAGGGTACAGTCGTTGACCAAAACTTTGTCAAAAATGAGTATGAGACAAAATGTAAGAACGAACTGCTTCAGTTGTCGTTCCTATGTGATGGCCTTGTAAGATGGCAAGGTAAGACCTACATCATGGAAATTAAGACGGAGACGATGTTCAAGTTCAATAAACATACGGAACCCTATGAAGAGCACAAAATGCAGGCGACTTGCTATGGTATGTGTTTAGGTGTAGACGACGTCTTGTTCTTGTACGAAAACCGCGATAATTTTGAGAAAAAAGCCTATACCTATCACATTACTGACGCAATGAAGGAACAAGTATTAGACAAGCTAGTTACTTGCGAAGAGTATGTAGAACGCGGTGAAAGTCCTAAGATCTATTGCTCGTCTAATTACTGTCCATATTGTAGGAAGGAGGGACGTAGTCTATGACCTATACTGGAAAAATGTTCGAAGAGGACTTCAAAAAGGGCGCCGAACTTTGCGGTAACGAAGCCAGGTTTTCTCGTCTGTACGACACTACAAACGGCTTTAGAGGAGTCGCAAACCCTTGTGACTTTATCGCGGCGACAAAGTACGGAACAGTTTATGTTGAACTAAAAACTACTCAGTCCAGTTCCTTACCGTTTTCGAATATTAGTGAACATCAATGGCAGGAACTATTCATCGTTGACCGTTGCAAGCATGCGCTTGGAGGTGTATTAGTTTATTTCTCTAAACACGAGATGATTAAATGGTACCCAATGACTCAACTTGCTCGACTAAGAAATGACGGTAAAAAGAGTATCAACCCGTCCGTGGATACGGATATTGGTTATTCTGTACCTTACTTCAAAAAGCGCACAAGGTTGACAATACCTATTGAAAATGTTCTTCAAGCGTTCAAGGAACATTTAGATGGTAAAACTTATGGCACGTCCTAAACTACCTCGTATTGATGTACGACTGGACGAACTCGCTGAGGCTTCGAAGAACGCCGAAGATTATGGCGAAATTGTCAATGTCGTAGTCGATGAAGTAGTTCAAAAAGCTACTAAGCCTTTGGACAATGTAATGGAACAGATCCAGGAATTGCTGAAGGACGTTCAGTCCATGTCCACGGAAGATTTGAACTATTTTATAGCTTACCTACCTACTGTCATGTATTTCACTACGGATAGAGCCGAACTCGTCGGTATTAAGATGGACGCAAGTGCTGCAATCCGTCGCGAAAAGTATGACGACCTGTACGCTTTTGCCGCAGGGAAAACAATCCCGGACAAAGAGTCCGAGACACGCAAATTGGTAATGAACGAGATCGTCATTGAGACGGCCTATAAAAGAGCCTACAAAAAGGTTCAGTCTAAACTGGAACAAGCGGATAAAGTATTAGCTTCGCTAAAAAGAGTTCACCAATTTAGACTTAATGATATCGAACTCACTCAATATAATTCTACAGGAGTAACACTACATGCAAAAAGAAATCGCCGTAAAGATGATTGACCCTAAACTTGACCGACTTAAATTTACAGGAGATTGGGTCGATGTTCGTATTAGTTCCATCACTGCTATTGACGCTAGCAAGGAACAAGTTACGCAATGTCGAACCGTTCTTCAAAAGGCGCAAGTTCTAAACATTAAAGCTGGTGAAAGCATTAAAATTGCGCACGGCTTTGCTTTAGAACTACCTAAAGGACATGAAGCTATCTTGCACCCTCGATCAAGTTTGTTCAAAAAGACTGGACTGATCTTCGTCTCAAGCGGTGTTATTGACGAGGGTTATAAAGGAGATACCGATGAATGGTTCTCAGTATGGTACGCAACTAAGGACACTGAACTATTTTATGATCAACGAATTGCGCAGTTCCGTATCCAAGAAAAGCAGCCTCAATTGAACTTTAATTTCGTTGAGTCTTTAGGAAATAAAGCTCGCGGAGGACATGGAAGTACAGGAGATTTCTAATGAAACTTGAACAGATTATGCAGGATTGGAACAAGGACTCCAAGGCGCTGGTAGCTGTTCACGGACTAGAAAGGGAAAACCTACCGAGGATTCCCTTTTCTACTCCTATTATGAACTATCAAACCTATGGCGGTCTTCCACGCAAACGGGTTATCGAGTTCTTTGGGCCTGAGTCAAGTGGTAAGACTACGTCCGCTTTGGACATTGTAAAAAATGCGCAGTACATTTTCCAGGAAGAGTGGGAGCAGTTGCAAGAGGAACTGAACGCTAAACTGGAGGAGCTTCAAAACGCAAAAGGTTCGAACAAAACTAAAATCAAGGAAATTCAAATGCGCTTGGACGCTCACAAGGAACCACTGAAAATTGTATACTTGGATTTAGAAAACACCTTGGACACGGATTGGGCTAAGAAATTAGGCGTTGACGTGGATAACCTTTGGATTGTACGGCCGGAACATAACTCCGCAGAGGAGATCCTTCAGTATGTCATTGATATGTACGATACTGGTGAAGTCGGCCTTATTGTTTTAGACTCCCTTCCTTACATGGTCAGTCAAAACCTACTAGACGAGGAACTCACCAAAAAAGCGTACGCAGGTATTTCGGCGCCGTTGACGGAGTTCAGTCGAAAAGTAACGCCTTATCTAACTAAGTACAATGCTATTTTCTTAGGTATCAACCAAATCCGCGAAGACTTGAATAGCATGTATTCTACATACTCAACGCCCGGCGGTAAGATGTGGAAGCACGCTTGCGCCGTTCGTATTAAGTTCCGCAAAGGGGACTTCATTGACGAAAAGGGTGAAAAAGTGAACCGTTCTGCTCGTAACCCTGCAGGTAACATGGTCGAAGCCTTTGTCGAAAAGACCAAGGCCTTTAAACCAGACCGTAAGTTGGTTCAATATACCTTGTCTTACCACGAGGGTATTCAAGTTGAAAGTGACCTGGTAGATGTCGCTATTGAATATGGCTTCGTAAACAAGACAGGAGCTTGGTTCAGTATTTTAGACCCAGACACAGGTGAGATCCTCCAGGATGAAAACGGAGACGACCTAAAATTCCAAGGTAAGTCTAAAATAGTTCAACGACTACGGGAAGACGACCAAGTATTCGATGATCTAATGACTTGCGTACACGAGGCTATCTCTTACGAGGAGCAGTAGCATGGTTCAACGAACATTATTTTCGCGCCCTAGTGGACCTAAGGTCTCCAAGCCTATCAAGCGCAGACCAAAGGTTCAACTAGACCGCAAGATACTAGAACTAATGAACCGACGTCAACGGCAAATATTAGTTCATTCAAACCTCTACTATCGTCAAAACGTCAATCTTATTACAGATGGACAGTATGACAGATGGAGCCACGAACTTTTTGACCTTATCCAAGCGCACCCTAATGAATTTAGAAAATCCGCATGGTACGAGGCTTTTCGAACATTCGATGGTAATACCGGTATGGGGTTACCGTATACAGATCCATGGGTAGAGGGTACCGCTCAACACTTATTGAAAATTTCAGGAGGACAACCAACTTGATCAATTTAGCAAATCGATACAGACCTAAGCAATTCTCCGACGTAGTAGGACAAGACTACGTCAAGGAAATCCTAATCAACCAACTAGAGACAGGGGAGATCAAACATGCTTACCTATTTTGCGGAGGAGCTGGAACAGGTAAAACTACTTCAGCGCGTATCTTCGCAAAAGATGTCAATAATGGACAAGGTACGCCAATTGAGATCGACGCAGCGTCTAACAACGGCGTAGAAAATGTCCGCGACATTATAGAGGATAGCAAGTTTAAAGCCTTAGATAGTCAATACAAGGTCTATATCATTGACGAGGTTCACATGCTATCGACTGGAGCATTTAATGCGCTATTGAAAACACTAGAGGAACCACCTGCAGGAACTATCTTCATCCTATGTACTACAGATCCTCAAAAAATACCTGGAACAATTATGTCCCGGGTTCAACGCTTTGACTTCACTCGCATCCCTAACAAAGATATCGTCGCACAACTTGCCTATATTTTAGAAAGTGAATGTGAAAACGGTGCGCCGTATAGCTGGGACACGGAAGCTCTTTCGTTCATTGGTAAGTTAGCCAATGGAGGGATGCGCGATGCGATTACACGCTTAGAAAAAGTCCTGGACTATACTATGGACATTACAGTCGAAGAAGTAGCTAACGCCTTAGGTACGCCGGATTATGAGACCTTTGTAGCATTGACGGATACTATCCTTTCAAACGATACCGAAGCCGCATTGCGTACGCTAGATGACTTCTTTATGTCCGGTAAGGACTTAAAACTAACTATGCGCAACTATACCGACTTCCTTGTCGATGTATGTAAGTACGCCCTTACGCAAGATATCTCGTTCACTTCCTTGCCTAATCATTTAGGCGCAGACTTAGCACGTTTTCAACATACTGTCGACTATTCGCTGCTCTTGTGGATGCTGGAGGAAATGAACAAACTGAACTCGGTTATTAAATGGGAACCGAACGCTAAGCCAATTATAGAAGCTCAAATCTTACTAATGACGCAGGAGGACTAGCATGGTCGATTTTATCGGGCAACGTAAAGCCAAAGAATTTGTCAAGCAAAGAAAATACCTTCCTAATTCGATGGTCATTGTAGGAGCTAAGAAGTCGGGAAAACGAACATTCGCCCGGTATGTAGCGCAGGAACTTGCCTATGACTGTATCTTCATCGAAAACAAAGTCGACGATATTAGAGACATGATTGAACTAAGCTCTAGTCTTGCTCAACCAACTTTGTTCGTCGTACAGGTCGCAGGGATGTCCATAGGAGCTAAAAATAGCTTACTAAAAGTGACGGAGGAGCCACCTAAGAACGTTCATATCTGTATGCTGGCTTATACCGAAGGAGATGTCTTGGATACGCTTATTTCGCGCTCTTGGGTTGTTACCTTGCTTCCTTACTCAACGGACGAAGTATCACACTATTTAGAACGCTTTGTGAAATCTAGTAAGGACATCCTAAAGATGGCTCCTATGTTCAGTAGTCCTGGACAGGTTCAGTTCATTGTTCAGTCACATGGTAAGGACGGACTGAACCTTTACTTTGAAAAAGTTCAGTTCTTTTACGACAATATTTTCGAAGCCTCGTCTAGTAACGCCCTAAAGATGGTCGATTGGTTTAAACTAAAGGACACGGATACACGCGAGGACGCACTGATCCCGGAACTATTTTTAGAAATAGCAATGAACTATATCGGCTACCAAAATCGACAAGGCTTGGATACCGAAGTTCTACTAGCTAACTACGCACTATTGCGACTAATAGCAAAATGCCTAGGAACGGTATCATCCAAAGGTAAGAACAAACTATTCGCACTGAACAAGCTCGTAAAGGAGGTCCAAGAAATTGGTTAATTTAATGGAGTTTATGACTCATATCAAGGAAGATCGATTACTACCGTTCTACATCTTCACTGGCGAAGAAATTGGACTAATGAACGTCTATTTAGCAAAAATGAAAACACCTGTCAAACGCGAGTCAAGTGTAGCCTCTATTCTACGTCCATTGACTCAGCGCTCTATTGTAGCGAATGACAAAGTCTTTGCGGTACGAGATGATAAGGACTTCCTATCTACTGAATCGCGCTGGAAGTCTTTAGAGGACATTAAATACGGGACTTTGATCCTGCTTTACACTAAGATCGACGGGCGCAGTAAATTTCTAAAACAGTTCAGTGATCATGTGGTTCAGTTTGACCGAATGACAACTACCCAACTAATGAACCATTTTTCCAAAAAGTTCAAAGTTCCTGCTAACCTGCTGGAACAAGTTATTGAACTATGTGATCGCGATTACTCCCGTATCGAAAACGAACTGGACAAGATTAGCCGGGTGAAATTACCTACCGAGGAAGCCGTGGACGCACTTATTCACAAAGACCTACAATTTGAAGTCTTTGAAGCCGTGGATAGTGTTATTAGATACGAACCTCAACGAGCTTTTGAATATGTTCAAACTTTAATAGCTACGCAAGACAATGTCCTTGGGTTCCTTACCCTTTTATACAATAATTTTGCCGCAGCTAGTCGAATTTTAGGTACGGAAAACGCTAAAGAGTCGACAGTAAATGTGAAGCAATTTACAATCAGTAAGATCAAATCGAACTTTAATTACTCACTTGATTCGGCGTTCGAAGGTATGACGATTATCGGGGATATTGTCGAAGGTATTAAAACCGGGCTCTATACAGATGTCGTCGGTGTTCAAATTTGTTTATTAAAAATTTTCAACTTGTCGTAAACAAAATCAAGGAATTTGGTGTATATTACATTAAACAATTGAAGGAGGTACGCATGGCAAACAAATCACCAACGGCGCGAATTTTATTAGCAGGAAATTTAGGTTACTTAGAAAACCTAATCACTCAGTACGGAGGTTCAACTCCAATCGAACAAATTTACCAAAAAGAAAAGGAAAAACAAAATGACAAACGTTAAACGATTCAAAAAAATTGTAACCGAAAATATCGAACGTGACGGTATTGACAACCTACTTGAATGGGTTGAACATGAAACAGACTTCTTCACTGCACCAGCTAGCACTCGCTACCATGGATCTTATGAAGGTGGCTTAGTTGAACACTCATTGAACGTCTATGACCGCTTGGTTTGGGAAATGGAAAATACAGTCGGCGCAGGCTGGCAAGAAATTTATAACCCTGAAAGCATTGCTATTATCGCTTTGTTCCACGACCTATGCAAGATCGACCGCTATGTGATCACTGAAAAATGGCGCAAGGACGAAAATGGAGATTGGGAAGCCTACGAGGCCTATGAATATAATAAAGAAAAAGCCGAAATGGGACATGGAGCTCAATCCGTGTTCTACCTACAGAAATTCATTCAGCTTACTGAACTTGAAGCGCAAGCTATCTTCTGGCACATGGGAGCCTATGATATTAGTCCTTACGCTACATTGGCTGCATGTAGTGAAACGTTCAAATGGAACCCTCTTGCGTTCCTAACTCACCGCGCTGACATGGCTGCGACCTACGTCACAGAGAATGAAGCATTCGTTTACGGCGAAGGTACGGACGAAGAAGAGGTGAAGGTAGAAGAAGAAAAACCAGCTAAGAAGGCTGCTCACCGTGGACGCAAGGCTCCTGAAAAAGAGCCAGACCCTGTCGACGAAGATGAAGAGCCGGAAGATGAAAAACCTAAACCAACTCGACGCCGTCGTAAGAAGGAAGAACCTAAGGAAGAGCCTGTAGACGCTGACGATGATGAAGCCGAGGATGAAGATCCAAAACCTACTCGCATTACACGTCGCAAAAAGACTGCTCCTAAGGATGAACCTAAAGAAGACACCGAAGCACAAGACGAGGACGTCGAAGAGAAACCTAAGTCAAGTATTAGAATGCCACGCAAAGGAGCACGCGCAGCGGCAAAAGCCGTTGAACCGAAAACCTACTACTTCTACAACCAGGACGATGATTACTATTACAAGAAGGACGAAAATGAGCCTGATGATCCAAATGACATCCTTGTTGATGAAGAAGAGTACCTCAATGCTATGTGTCCAGTATTAGAGGAGGACTTCTTCTATGTATTGGATGGTAAAGCTAACGTCTTGCGTAAAGGGGAGCACTTGCCGGAAGAGTACGATGAAGAGACTTGGGAACCAATTACTGAAGCCGAGTATGAAGAAATGGTAAACCCACCTAAAAAGACTTCCGTTCGTGCTACTCGTAAAAAACCAACTCCATCAAAACGCCCACGTCCATAAAGGAGGACTGAACAATGTGTAAAGAATGCAAAGATTATCGTAGCAAAAAATTCGGCGCCCGCATTGGCGGTAAAGGTCACCCAGAGATCGAAATCGAATTTACATTAGGAGAACTCGAAGACATTACCGAAGCTATCACTGAACGTGCTATGAAGACTAAAGATCCCGAAAACCTTAAACTTGTAGCTTGCTTCGCCCTAGCGTCTAGTCGCCTTATGGACGCTCATAAAGAGACTACTATCGCTGAAGGAAAATATAAAGGGTTCCGGGAGTCCATCCAAGAGATCGTAAACAAGAACGATCCTGCGACGGCCTTGGAAGACCTAAAAGCAATCCTAACTATCAATGAAAAGGTCGACAATGTACTGAACACCTTACAAGAGATGGGAGTTTTGTAAATGGAACGAATAAAGACGTTATTTCATGTGATCTACAAAAACGGTACTCATTTAGAAGTAGCAGCTTTATTCGACACCATTGACGATTACGATGACGCAGTTGAAGATATTCAGGGTTACATGGATAACCCTGAATTTTATAATCAACGGTGCATTAGGTTGACACCTTACAACCCGGACATCAATGGTGACGTTATTGCTACCGACATACTACTTCGATTAGACGATCTTATCTATGTCGACGCAGCGTGTGAAACAATTAAGTATGAGGAACCTATAGCATGAACCCACAACGAAGAGAAATGAACCAACGGATCCTCGACTTACGAGGAGACTACACAAGAGCACGCGCCCGCATCAATTGGTTATTAGCTAATGACGACAAGGGCGAAGAGTTCGAACAACTGGAACAGTTCGTAGGGTACATCGACACGCTTGTCGAGTGCTTCCCAGAGAACCAACGTATGATTATTCGACTATGTATACTGGACGATATTCCACTAAGCAAGGCAGCGATTGACATTGGCTACCATTATACTTGGGTACTAGCCTTGCGTGATAAAACTGTAATCGCTTTGGAGGAAGTCCTAGCAGGCGATAAAATTATTAGATCTAAACTAGGTCTACAAGTGAAGGAGAAATTAGATGCAGTACATAATCCCAACCCTACTGATTTTCCTACTTAATTTAGTAAGCGCATTGGTAATGATTTTCACCATGCTAACGCTAGCGCAGTACAAGAAGACCCCTGACTCTTCTTATATTCCAACCGCATTGGCGTGTATTTTCGCGCACGTTACGTTTTACGCGACCCTTTGGGTAATTTACACGCTATCGTGAAAAACACGCGCAAAACAGCTATACCTACGCGCAGAGCGAGCGCACGTCAGGAGAAAAAAGTAGCTCGCCAACTAGGAGGCAAAGTTCAACCCAACTCCGGCGCCACTGATTACTATAAAGGGGACGTCATTACCGAAGACATGCTCATTGAATGTAAGACAGTGATGAAGCCTCAAAAGACAGTGAGCCTGAAAAAAGAGTGGTTTGACAAAAATGAACAGGAACGGTTCGCAGCGAAAAAAGATTACTGCGCATTAGTGTTCGATTACGGAGACAATGGTGAACAGTATATAGCAATGACGCTACGGCAGTTCAATCGAATGATGGAGGATAAAGATGCGTAAAGTTTATAGCATAACCCCGGACGGGACAGTAGGTGTAGGTGATACTTGCTACCCTACACGTGACTATATCGATGTAACAGGATTAGATCCTATTGTACTAAAAACGGCATTAGAGTTGATGTCTCGTAGTGTTGTAGGTGTAGCTAAGTACGGAACTACACTTGAACAAAACAACGCAGACGACTTCCTGCAGCACGCTAAAGAGGAGGCGCTAGATCTAGCGAACTACCTAACCAAGTTACAATCGCAAAAATAAAAAGACCTAAATGAATAGGTCTTTTTTTTACTTGCCTAAGTACGCAAGGGATTGACTTTGAATCTCCGCAAGGAAATCGCCAAAGGATAATCCTTTATACGCAAGTTCCTTCTTAGTGTAGGAGCTTACTAGCCGGGCTAATAAGCAATCATAAAAGTCTGGATCCTTTGTGTTTGTGATACCAATATAGTTCAGTATATCCGCTGGTTCAATGTTGTATCTATCTTCCATGTTATCCTCCTATTCCATGTACCCGTCCACAATCCAAAGCTGGAACGGATCCTCTTCCTTGTATGGACGCGATAATTTTAATGACACGCGCAATTCCGTTGAAAGTGTAATTAGGTCCTCTAGTGAACTAAGTTCGAGTTCGATAATAGGATTACCTGTATCCCGTTCACAGTAGTAGGACACCTTCCCAACTTTGTTCAGTCGGTCTGCGTAGTGCGCATGAACGTCCTCTTCTTCGAAATACTTTGCGGAGTAGACGTGAAATTTCATTTACTTAGCTCCTTTTCTATTATAGATACATGATACTCGATAGCAGTCTTTTACCTGTTCCTTTACATACTCTTCAAATGTTGCGCGAGGTAGGTCAGCGTTATAAGTGTTCCATAATACTAATTGATCGCCGGGTAAATTACTGCCGAACTGTGCAATGAAATCGGTAATAATAGTCGGTAATGAACGTTCAAAGTGAATGTTCTTATATTCGTTTAGTTCAATAGCTAACTCGTCTTTAGTATCGAATAGGGATACATACTGCGCAGCAGCACGCGCAATGGACTGACGTGTTGAACGTCCGTCACTAATTTTGTTGCGAAGTGCATTTAGTTCTTTATAGTGTTTCATTTTATTTACCTCTTTTACTTGTTTAATTTAATCATATAAGCAGGAGCGTCCGTATCCAAGATACATTGTAGCTCTGATTCTTTAGTAATCTTTTCAACTGCGATTACTTCGACTTCCATTAAGGAGTTCGAACTGAATACTTGCCAACGTTTTCCTTCAGCTAATACTTCAGTAACGTCCTTATCTACTACGACTAGGTATTCAGTAGGTTCGAATGTATTTTTTAGGTTAGATAGTTTCATTTTGTTTACCTCGTTTTGTTTTACTTTATGTAACTATTATAACGTATTACCGGGTAATAGTCAAGTGTTTTATTCAAAAAAGTTCGAAAAAGTTGAACTTTTTTTTTCAATTATTTTGAACGCTAAAAAAAAATAAGGTCGCAATGACCTTATTCTTATTGGATGTAAAGTTTAATTAGTTGACATTCGATGTCGCCGTAGTTAGTGAAGCGAACTTCCTCAACTACCTTGTCCATGTAAGCTCCTAGGTCTTCGATGCGACCTTCTATGATCAATGTGTTGTAGCTATTAAAGATTTGATAGTACCATTCGTCGCCGAATTGTTTGATAGCTGCTTTGACTGTATTAGTTGCGTTCATTGTAAGTTCCTCCTGTTTTTCTTTATTTCTTACTTACAACTATATTATACAGTATTACCCGGTAATAGTCAACCCCTAAACACGAAAAATCGAACTTTTTTTTATTTTTTTTTCGAAAAAAAATAAGGCACTAAAGCCTTATTCTTGCGTAAGTTGTTCGTAAGCGTAGTCAATAAGCTGCTCGCGTGAAAACTGAAAGACCTTGCCATTTAGACATACAACAGGAAGCAAGGATCCATCGGCGCCGATAAAGCCTTGTCCCTTTTCGGTAACAAGATACTCACGTTGATTAGCAAACAGTTTGACATCACTTTGATCCTTAATCGTCCCAAGCATCAACGTTACCTACCTTTCGAACTTTTGCATTACAATCCAAGCATCGCCAATATTGACCGCTAGGAACGGGCGTCAAGTTGTCACTAATTTGTTCACCAGTTTGCGTCATAATGAACGTACCTGCGTACTTAAAGGTTCGACCTATATAAGCCGAATTACATTTTGGACATCGCATAGTCGAAGCCTCCTTTACATTTTTATATAATTCAATACACTTGTCATCTTTAAAGGCCTCACCTTCATTGTAGATTAGACCTTGCGGTAGATCCTGCACGTCCGTGCTGTCGTCTAATAAGTCACCAATAGTATGACAGTAAGCAGTGAGTACAGTGAACAAGCCGGGCGCGTGTTCCTTTTTAATTTGAACCTCCGTACACGTCATCCAACGCTGCGGAGTTTTGGTAAATATTCGAATACCTTTTTCATAGCTTTGATTAGGATCAATCAATCCAAGTAGGCGCAAAAGGGTACCATTTAACGTCATATCCAAGTACACTTGAAAAGAGTCCGTATCCGCTAAGTATTTACAAGTTACTTTGCGATAACTAATCTTAGGTACTTGTCGAACCCCTGTCGCAATATTAGGTCTAAACTTCTTACCTTGTTTAGGTTTTCGTTTTTTATTTTTAGCCATAGCTTAGTCCTTTACTGTTTTAGCTACCATCTTTTGATAGCGAACTTGTTCACTTGATGTATTGTGTATAGCTTCCAAGCGCTTGTCCAGTTGGTTCACTTCCACTTGTAATTGACTAACCTGTACGCGCAGCATCGCGATATTACAAACAAGCGCAGCGAAAAGGAGGACACCTCCTAACGCTACGGATACTCTAAACTTATTGATTTTACGCATGATAGTTCCTCCTTAACTCAAAAGCGCGTGTCGCTGAAGTAATTGGTTCGCATGTTCCTTACATGTTGAACTATTGAACCTTTTAGCTAATTGTTGATAATACGCTGCTTCCGTCCAGCAGTGTTGACGCTCCATTTCTGTAGCACGTTCGCCGAAATTGACAGGAGTAAACTCCGCTTTTCTATCAAAAATAACCATCTTATTTTCCTCCTAATATAATCCGCTCTGGTCGACAAATCCTTGCAACCATTTTAGCACTTTTAACAATAATTTAGCAAACAATCGAACGATGAACATTTTAGACATCTCCTTCCAAAATCTCATTAGGCATTATTTTTGCATTTTCGCCCTGAAATTTTCCTTCCGTATATGCTTCTAAATTGAAGTCGTTTTTAGGTACTTCAACTTTATCTTGCTTTAGATTTTGAAATGTATCCCTAAGCGCATTCTTAGTCTCTTCACTAGGTAAGACCATAAGTGAGTATTCTTCTACTTGCTTTTTGAAGCGCGTGTCTAAAGCTACTAAAAATCCTAGAAGATAAGAGTTCTTGTACGAAGGTTCACACGAAGGAAGTCGGTCAAGTCTGTAACAAAGATAAAGCAAAGCGGACTCGTATATTTTAGACACCAATTCGGCGTCTTGTTTTTCACCAAAGAAAATTATTCGACTTTTATTCAAAGCCCTATCGCGCTGATTGATGCAAAAGCATCTAAAGTTAGCTGCGAGCGTGTACCCTAGTTCCTTTTCCCGCCAAAAGATTCGACTTGCTTCTTTTCCAATGGTGGAAGAAGTTTCGAACTTTTCAGGTTCGTCGAACTGTTCTACTTCCGCAAGTGCTATATCATTTTTTAGCATTAGCTTTTGAGCAAGAAGAAGGGCAGTTTGTCCCTCCTCGTCACTCGGGTTGTCGTTTGCTAGTTGAATAAGGTTTTTAATCTTTTCGATAAGTTTTTCGTTCGACATTGTTTTATTTCTCCTTTGTGTACTTTTCAAAAATTGGTAGCGCAGGTTCCGCAAGACGTTTGCGACGTTCAGTTGTAGGTCCTTTGCGTTTACTTGCTAAAGCCTTACGCACGTCCGCTAAGTTACGGATCCCATAACCTGCGGCATTGTGTAAAATCTTAGCTTCTTGTTCAGTTAGTTGTAAGTAGCGCAATGAAGTAACGTCTACCTTATTTTCACTAGCAGGTACATACAAAGGAACACAACCCTCGCCAATTGAAGGTATGTTCCATACTGAATAACCACTTGGAATAGTTTTAACTTGTTTGAATACGTCTCCGCCGTTTTTAATTGTTTTCATTGTTTATCTCCTTTATTAAATTATCCAATTACTTTTACTTGTTGAACTTCTAAGCCTTCGTTATCGTAGTACCAAACTGCTCCGTCTGTAACACGTTTCAACTGAACATATTTACGACCTAATTTCCCTACTACTTCGAACTCAGTACCGAATACGCTAACAACTTTCATTCCATCTTTAAGATCTTTAACTTTTAGCATTTTGTTTACCTCTTTTGTTTTTATTTTGTTTTCCTTTATGTATACATTATACCATATTACCCGGTAATACGCAACCCTTTTGCTCGAAAAAATTGAACTTTTTTGAACTTTTTTTTTCAATTATTTTGCGCAGTGAGGAAAAATAAATAAGGCCGCAAGGACCTTACTTATTATTTAATGAAGTCGATACGTGAGTTATATCCTTTGTCATGCCATTTAACTACGCCAAGTCCGATCAAGTATTCTTTAGCATTTACCAAAGTAGCTTTGACTTCTTTACCTAATAGTGAAGTGGAGCATCCCCAGCTAATTGTGCGAACTTTACCATTTGCGAAGAACAATTTAGCGTACTGAGTAAGGTCGTTACTTTTGAAAAATGTAATTTGGGTAATTGAAGTTGGGCTAGCTTCTACCATTACGTTGATTACCATTTCGTCATTGTCTACCATATTGTATTTGAACATTTTCTGTTCCTCCTGTTTTCTTTGTTTATCTTACTTACAAGTTAATTATAACATATTACCGGGTAATACGCAACCCCTAAACCTCAAAAAATCGAACTTTTTTTTTATTTTTTTTTCGAAAAAAAAGTAAGGCCCGCTGAAGGACCTTACCTATAACTTTAAATACCTTCATCAATAATGATTACAGGATTACCATTTCGACTTTTAATAATAATTTCGGCTTCAATGTTTTCCCCAAAATTAAAAATCGGCGCAATGTGTTTTACTTCTACAAATACTTTATCTTCTACTTCATCATAGTATGGATTAAGTTCTTCCATATCTACTTCATAGTTATCCAAAAGTTCTTCGGCGGTAAAATATGTTTCACTTCTAACTTCAAATTTCATTTTTAGTTCCTCCTTTTAGTTCCTTATTAAATGTCCAATGTTACTACATAAACGGCCGCAGTTGGGTCTTCCAAGTCCCATTCAATAACTTCTTCGTCACTAAGTTTTTCCATTTGTAGGACTGTAGATTTAGCAAGTTTTTTAGCGAAGTTTGATCCGTCCAAGATGTTTTCAATGTTCCCTGAACCTAGGACTTCTTCTTGTGTTCCGTTTACTACCATTAGGTATTCGTTAGTGAGTGCTTTTGTAAATTGTTCGAAGTTCATTTTGTTTACCTCTTTTTCTTTATTTCTTACTTACAATTACATTATACAGTATTACCGGGTAATAGTCAAGCCTTTTTGTCAAAAAAGTTCGAAAAAGTTTAAATTTTTTTTAACGCCTTAAAAAATACGCGCAGGGAAAACACATAAAAACACGCTAAAAACTACTGAAAGTGAGCTAAAAGTATTTATCTACCTACTTATTAAATACCAAAAACAAAATCGCGCAAAACGTTGATATATCAATAAAAATCAAATGCGCGCAAAATAAACATTTCGAACTTTCTACTAATAAACCCTATTATATAAAGGAATACTAGCAATAATAGCAGTAAGATTAGTAGCAAACTAGATACTAAAAAGCAAGCAAGTTTTATAGAAAATCGCACTTCCACAAACCAACTCTCAAAGTCCTGTAAACCCAGTAGTACCAAGGAGTTACAAGATTGAACAATTTTAGAAAAACGAGATTGAATCATAGTTCGAAAACACTGAACCATTAAAACTGAACAATGTTCGAAAGTTCGAAAACAATGTTCGAAAGTTCGAAAACAATGTTCGAAAAGTTCATTTTGTTCGAAAGTTCGAAAATAAATGTTCAAAGGTTCGAAAAACCATAATCGAAAAAGTTCGGGAAATTTAGACCCAAAAGCGCAAAATCTTAATTGATAGAACTGAACTATAATTTATCGATTTGCGTATTACCTAGGAGCCTTTGAATGTGATTGTTTTTAGTGTATAATAATAGTGACTTAAAATAAGAAGGAGGATGTTTTATATGGGGACAACTAATGGACCTAAAACGCAAAAACCTATTTCGCGCAAAAAGCGAGGCCGTAAACCTGTGAAACAAAAAGCGCGTGTCGATGTAGACGAGGTCATTGAGTTCGATTATAAAGGGATAAAACTTAGTAAACAAGAACGCAATGAGCGCATGAAAATTGAATTTATTAGGGGCATGGATGTCGCGGAAATTGCACATAGATATGGCGTGTCAAAAACAACTGTCGAAATCCTACGCTCAAAAGGTAAATGGGTCAAACTGAAAAAACAGTTCGAAGATGAAAAGGCTTTGGTCACTAATGATACTTTGACTCAAATGTATGCCGGGTTCAAAGTTACTGTCAACGTCAAATATCATGCCGCTTGGGAAAAACTAATGTCCATTATAGAAATGGCTTTAGATAACCCAGACAAATACTTAATGACTAAAGATGGACAAATACGTTGGGGAGCTTTGGATGTATTATCGAACATTATAGACCGCGCCCAATTAGGACAAGAACGCGCAAACGGGATGATCCCAGCAGAGGTTCAGTATCGCCTACAAATTGAACGGGAAAAGATTACCTTACTGCGTGCTAAAATGGGAGAAGGGGACGGCACGGAAGAAGTTCGCGACAATTTTGTTCAGGCGCTGGACGAGGCCGCAAAATCAGTTTGGCAAACTTTTAGTGAAGAAACTGGATCCTATTTAAAAGGAGTAACGGATAATGGTAATGAGCCTAAGGAATAAAATACCTAAATTCAACTTTGTACCTTTTAGTAAGAAGCAGCTTCAACTCTTAACGTGGTGGACAGATAACTCGCCTTACAAAGACTTCGACATTGTTATCGCCGATGGTTCCATCCGTTCAGGGAAGACTGTATCGATGGCCTTGTCCTTTACACTTTGGGCTATGACTTCGTTCAATGGTCAAAACTTTGCTATCTGTGGTAAGACGATTCACTCGGCGCGCCGTAACGTTATCCAACCCCTGAAGCAAATGCTTGTCAGTCGCGGTTATGAAATCAAAGATGTGCGCAATGAAAATCTAATTATTATTAGGTACTTAAATAAAGGAAAAGAAATAGTCAATTATTTCTACATCTTTGGCGGTAAAGACGAGAGTTCGCAAGACCTTATCCAAGGGGTTACTTTAGCGGGTATCTTCTGTGACGAGGTTGCGTTGATGCCGGAGTCTTTTGTCAACCAAGCTACTGGTCGATGTTCCGTTGAAGGTTCAAAAATGTGGTTCAGTTGTAACCCGGGAAATCCAAACCATTATTTCAAAAAGAACTGGATCGACAAGCAAATCGAAAAGCGCATTTTATATCTTCACTTTACAATGGAAGATAATCCAAGTCTTAGTGAACATGTTAAAGAACGCTATTCTAAAATGTATGCTGGCGTTTTCCGTAAAAGGTTCATATTAGGTCTTTGGGTTACCGCGGATGGTTTGGTTTATTCCATGTTCAACGAGGAGCAGCATGTTCGATCTTTGAATATTGAGTTCGACCGATTGTTCGTCGCAGGAGACTTTGGTATTTATAATGCGACTACCTTTGGACTTTATGGATTTTCAAAGCGCCGAAAAAGTTACCATTTAATTCAGTCTTACTACTACTCAGGTAGGGAAGCCGAGGAACAACTTACGGAAGCTGATGTTCGATCTAATGTTCAGTTCGGTTCCATACTTCAAAAGACTACCAAAGAGTATGCGAATGATTTAGTGAAAATGATTAAAGGACTTCCTATTGAATACATCATACTAGATCCTTCAGCGTCGGCGATGATTGTTGAACTACAAAAACATCCTTATATAGTAAGAAAAAATATACCTATAATCCCTGCGCGCAATGACGTCACTTTAGGTATTTCCTTCCACGCTGAACTATTGACGGAAGGTCGCTTTACAATAGACCCAAGTAACACGCACGACATAGACGAGTATTATTCCTATAGCTGGGATAGCAAGGCTAGTCAAGTTGGTAAAGACCAAGTCATTAAGGAGAATGACCACTGTATGGACCGTAATCGTTATGCGTGTCTTACTGACGCGATTATTAACGACGACTTTGGTTTTGAAATCCAAGTCTTATCGGGTAAAGGTGCACGATAAATAATGGTAAACAATATTAGATAAAATAGTGTATAATACATTATAGGAGGTAAACTACATGGCTAAAAAATCAAAAGCTATTTCTCACACCGACGAGCTGGTCAGTCAATCCTTTGATAGCCCGCTTGCGCAGAATCAAAAGTTCAAAAAGGAACTACAAGAGGTCGAAAAGTATTACCAATACTTTGACGGCTTTGATGTAACCGACTTGAACGCAGACTATGGTCAAACGTGGAAGATCAAAGAAGATTCACTTGACTATAAACCTACACGGGAGATCCGTAACTACATTCGATCCCTAATCAAAAAGCAAGCGCGCTTTATGATGGGAACCGAACCCGAACTTATTTTCAATCCTATTGTAGACAAGGAAGATGATAAGGCAGAAAATAAACGCATTTTGTTCGACCACATTTTAGGTCACGCAAAGTTTTGGAGTAAATGTAAACGAGCTTTGGTAGATGCGACAGTAGGGAAACGAGTATTATTATCCGTTATAGCAAACCCTGGAGAACCTGTAGATGTTCAGTTCTACTCCATGCCGCAATTCTCCTATATAGTAGACCCTAAAGATCCTTCCCGTCTTTTGTCCGTTGACATTGTGTATCAGGACGAGCGTACCAAAGGGATGTCCACTGAAAAACAATTATGGCATCACTACCGTTATGAAGTGAAATCGGGAAGTTCGAACTCTGGTATCACTACGGCCTTGGAAGATGTTGAAGAACAATGCTGGCTCACCTACACGTTGACCGACGGAACTTCGAACCAAATCTACATGACCGAAGATGGGCAAACTACAATCAAAGAAAAAGACGCCAAACTAATTGAAATTGAAGATAATTTAGGTAATAAGGTTCAAGTACCATTAAAAGTACAAGAATCGGCGCCAACTGGACTTAGTCAAATCCCTTGTAAGGTCATTTTAAATGAACCACTCACTAATGACGTATACGGAACAAGTGACGTCAAAGACCTTATCACTATCGCGGACAATACGAACCGAACTATTAGTGACATGCGGGACTCTTTACGGTTCAAAATGTTCGAACAACCCGTCATCATTGATGGATCTTCGAAATCTATTCAAGGAATGAAAATTGCGCCGAACGCTTTGGTCGACATTAAGAGTGACCCTACATCTTCCATTGGAGGCGCTGGAGGTAGACAGGCGCAGGTGACTACAATCTCCGGGAACTTCAACTTCCTACCTACTGCTCAATACTATTTAGACGGAGCTAAAAAAGCCATGTATGAACTCATGGACCAACCCCTTCCGGAAAAAGTACAAGATGCGCCGTCTGGGATTGCCATGCAATATCTATTCTATGACCTAATGAGTAAATGTGACGACAAGTGGGCAGAATGGGATGACGCTATTGAATGGCTTATCGAACTATTAGAAGAGATACTTAGTAAAGTAGGAGTAGACCTAGGAGTTCTACCACAAGACATTCAATCAAGTTACCAAACACTTACGACATTGACCATTGACCACCGTTATCCATTACCAAGTGACGAACTTTCCGCTAAACAAACTGCGCTTACTGAAGTACAGACAAATGTTCGAAGTCACCAATCTTACATCGAAGAGTTCAGTAAGAAAGAAAAAGCCGACAAAGAGTGGGAACGTGTATTGCAGGAACTTGCGCAGCTTGATGAAATTTCCGCTGGCGCTTTACCTGTATTAGCTAATGAATTAAACGAACAAGGAGAACCACAAGATGAAAACCCGCAAGAAGAAACAATTGAAGAACCAAGTACGCCAGAACAACAAGGGCAACAAACCCAAGATCGAATCTAAAACGGTCTTTGATGTAAACTGTGATCATTGCGAGCACAAGTTCGAACTATCGTCTAAACAAATTATCTCCAAACATATCGAACGCGGCGTCGAGTGGAGGTTCTTTGAATGTCCTAAGTGTCATTATAGGTTCACTACTTATGTCGGCGATAAAGAAATCGAAAAACTAATTCGATTTAGAAATGAATGTCGTTCAAAGATGAAAAAGGAATTAGGTAAGGGAGCAGCGATGAACCAAAACCTTTACCACGATTATCGAATGAAGGACGAAAACGCCGGGCATAAGATTTCAGGCCTTACCGCAAAATTGAAAAAGGAGCTGAACATTGAGCAAAGAGAAAAAGAATGGGTATCTCAGTAGCTGGGAAAAAGCTATACACGAGACGAACATTAAATTGACACTTGAACAAGAGAAGGCCGTGTTAAAAGCGTTCAATGATGCTGGCGTAGACTTAATAGAAAAGATTAAAAAATCCCGTAACGGCTACTTACCTAAACGGATCTATAAAGACTACGCTTACGACCTTCATAAAGTTCTCGTTCACGTTATGCACGAATACTCCCAAAAAGCCGCAGAGAACGCCGTGGACGGACAGGTTCTACATTTACTGAACATTTTAGGAGAAGATGGAAATGCTACTGCTAAAGACTTTGGAAAAGAAGTTCGTTCCGCGTCATTAGTCTTTTCCCGTAAAGCCGCTGAAGCTGTTACTAAAGGAGAAATCTACAAAGACGGGAAGAACTTGTCTAAACGTGTTTGGTCTAGTGCCGCACGCGCAGGGAATGACGTTCAACAAATTGTCACGCAAGGTCTTTCAAGTGGGATGTCTGCGGTCGACATGGCTAAACTATTAGAAAAGTACATTGACCCAAAAGCTCGTAAAGAGTGGGACTTCGAACAAATCGCCGAAAAGTTGGGTAAGACTACGGCACGCAAGTATGAAAATTTAGAGTACAATGCTTTAAGACTTGCAAGAACAACCATTAGTCATTCAGCTACCGCTGGAGTTCGGCAATGGGGAAAAGTGAGCCCTTACGCTAGAAAAGTTCAGTGGCACTCCGTACACGCGCCAGGTCGAACTTGTCAGGCTTGTATCGACTTGGACGGAGAAGTCTTCCCTATTGAAGAATGCCCGTTCGACCATCCTAATGGCATGTGTTACCAAACTATATGGTACGAAGATTCACTCGAAGAAATCGCTGACGAGTTGCGCGGTTGGGTAGATGGAGAACCGAACGATGTTTTAGACGCTTGGTATGACGATCTAACCGCAGGGAAAATCGAAAAATACAGTGACCTGGATTTTGTTAAAAGTTATTAAGATATCGTTTTCGAACGGTATCTTTTTATCTATAATTAGTCGATAGGTATCTTTGGTTCGAAACATAGTAAAAAAGGTTCGATTCTGTTATAATAATACATGAAAAAGGGATCCTGTCACCTTAACGACTTGAACTTGGTTTCACTGTTCCAAGTAAATAAAAACGGAAGATTCAGCCGGAGGGCGTAAACTCAAGGAGGATATCAAATGGCTTATCATTTAGAAGACCTTTTAAAAGGTTTGGATGAACCAACGATCAAAAATGTCACAGAGCATGTGAAGGCTAAAGCAAAAGAATTGGACGCAAAATTGTTCATTGATGGTGATGGTCAACATTATGTACCACACGCACGATTCGATGAAGTTGTTCAACAACGCGACCAAGCGAACAATTCGATTGAAGGTTATAAGAAGGAAGTGGCTACATTGTCCAAGCAGGTCGAAGATGGTAGTGATGCGCAGGCTACGATTCAAAACCTACAAAGTCAATTAGACAACCAAACTCAAATAGCTAAAAGTGCTTCAGTTATCTCAGCTCTACATCCTTTGATTACTGATTCCATTGCTCCCGCAGCGGACATTCTTGGATTTATGAACCTGGACGATATCACAGTCGACGACAAAGGTAACGTCAAAGGTTTAGAAGATCAGTTGAAGTCTTTGCGTGAGTCTCGTAAATACTTATTCAAAGAAAATCCTAAAGACGAGGACGTACCTAACCCTGAATCTTCACAAAAAGGAGCTTCCGGAACAGGTAAGCCCGGTAACTCAGGTCGCGTAGGCGCAGGAGTTCCCGAACCACGTGAAGTAGGATCCTTTGGTAAGCAACTCGCTGAATCATTAGCTCAATCACAAAGTGCTACTGGTCAGCAACAAGCTACATTCTTTAAATAATAGGAGGAAAAGGCTATGCCTAATGTACGAGTTAAGAAAACTGATTTCAATCAAACTACTCGAAGCGTTGTCGCAATCCCAGACCATTATGTCGCCCTAAGCGCCCAAATCCCTGCTACTGCCGCTACTGACGTAGGTGGTAAGAAGTATATTTTAGCCGGAACTTGCGTGAAGAACGCAACTACACTCGACGGTCGCAAGACTGGACTTGAAGTAGTAGGTTCAGGTGAACAATTTGATGGTGTTATCTTTGCGGATCAACGTGTTTACGACGGTGAAGATAAAGTCACTGTCACTGTTCTTGTTCATGGATTTGTTAAATACGCTGCACTTCAAAAAGTCGGTGGAGCAGTTCCTGAAAATAAAAACCCAATGATTTTGGTAGTAAAATAGGAGGAAGTATTAGATGAATATTTATGATTACCTAAATGCGAGTGAGGTCGCTGCTTACATCCAAGCTCTACCTTCGAACGCTCTTCCATACCTCGGCCCTTCACTTTTCCCTAATGCGCAACAAGCAGGGACGGACATTTCTTGGCTAAAAGGTGCTAATAACCTTCCAGTAACAATTCAACCATCGAACTATGATGCTAAGGCTAGCATCCGTGAACGTGCTGGATTTAGCAAACAAGCTACTGAAATGGCGTTCTTCCGTGAATCAATGCGTTTAGGGGAAAAAGACCGCCAACAACTTCAATTGCTATTGGCTCAAAGCCAAGGAATGGCTCAACCAATCATCACTCAGCTTTACAATGACACTAAAAACCTTGTCGACGGTGTAGAGGCGCAAGCCGAATACATGCGTATGCAGTTGCTTCAATACGGTAAATTTACTGTTAAATCTACCAACAGTGAAGCTCAGTATACCTATGATTACAACATGGATGCTAAACAACAATACACCGCAGCGCAAAAATGGACTGACCGTACTAAGTCGGATCCTATCGCCGACATTTTGGCGGCTATGGACGACATGGAAAACCGTACAGGGGTTCGACCTACTCGTATGATTATGAACCGTAACACTTACAACAACATGACGAAGAGTGATTCAATTAAGAAAGCTCTTGCGGTTGGTGTTCAAGGATCATGGGAAAACTTCATGCTATTAGCTGCGGACGCTGAAAAGTTCATCGCAGAGAAGACTCAACTTCAAATCGCGGTGTACTCTAAGAAGATTGCACAATTTGCTGACGCGGACAAACTTCCTGACTCAGGTAACATTCGTCAGTTCAACTTGATTGATGACCACGTCGTTGTCTTGCTTCCTCCAGATCCAGTTGGTCACACTTGGTACGGAACTACTCCTGAAGCGTTTGACTTGGCTTCAGGTGGAACAGACGCTCAAGTCCAAGTTCTTTCAGGTGGTCCTACTGTGACAACTTACATGGAAAAACATCCAGTGAACGTGGTGACTGTCGTTTCTGCGGTAATGATTCCATCGTTCGAAGGAATTGACTATGTCGGGGTTATTAAGACCAACGAAGGCTAATTTTTAGGAGGTAATTTATGGCTACACTAAAAGCATTGAGTACGTTGATTGTCTCCGGGAGTGTAATGCATACGGGGTCAGTGTTTCATTGTCCCAATGCGCTTGCTACTTCCCTCATTGATAGTGGTCTTGCTTTTGAACTGAAAGAAGCAGAGGGTACTGATAGTTCAGTAAGTGAAACTGAATCTCCTGTTTTAGACGACGAGGCCGAGGTTGAAAAGATGCGACAAGAGTATGCGTCTATGACAGTTCCTCAACTCGCTGAACTGGCGCAGGCTAACGGTATTGACTTAACTGGACTTACTCGTAAGAGTGAGTATATCGACGCACTTATTGACTACGAACTAGGAGAGTAACATGGCAGAAAAAGCGGATATTGACTTGGTTATGGAGAATATAGGGAACACTCAGTCCCCTAATCCATATCCGGAAACGTACATCTCCGCTCTTTTAGATCGTCACAAGTCAGTTGCGTATGTAAGCTATAAATTATGTCTTCTTAAAACGCGCAATGACGCTGTGACTCTTGGACCTATTACTTTGAAAGGTGACGCCGAATACTGGAAGAACATGGCTCAGTTCTTCTATGACGAGTATAAAGCAGAGCAACAAGAGCAAGACCTTTCAGCGAGTACAGGGTCTACTATTTTAATGAAAAGGGCGGACGGAACATGACTTATGACTACAATTATGTCGAAGCACAAGTTCGTCGAGCTATTGAGACTGCGCCTACTAAGATAAAAGTAACAAGGGACGCATGGGTCAGTGACGGTTACGGTGGTAAAAAACGAGACAAATCAAAGGAACTCGTATTAGATAACGGCACTTGTCTATTCGACAATTCAACCGGCCCTGACCTACTGTCCAATGCTACGGACGCTGGTAGAATTTTTGCTCAAAATGGGATTAGACTCTTCATCATGTATAATGATGGAGGCGATAAAATCAAGCCTAGTGATACTGTTACGATTATTCAATCAGGTAGACGGTATCGAGTAGTCGAAGTCCATAACATTTTAGAGCAAAATATCGTAGTCGAACTGAAATTGGAGGTAAAGGACTAATGGCTGATCTTGTATGGGATCCTAGTGAGTTCGTTCAGTCCTGTGAACAATACCGAAGCAAGTTCCTTACGTCTGTTTTACTAATCTGTGAGATAGCTTCTACTAAAATGGAGGCTTACGCTAAGTCTAATGCGATTTGGACGGACCGTACAGGTAACGCCCGGCAAAAACTGAAAGGTGAAGCCGCATGGGTCAGTAAGGATCAAATTATGATCGCAGTATCGCACCATATGAGCTATGGCTTTTGGTTGGAACTAGCGCACGGACGCAAGTACAAGATACTAGAACAGTCTATAGAGGACAATGTGGAAGAATTGTTTAGGGCTCTAAGACGATTAGTAAGCTAGGAGGATGAAATGACAAAACGTACTTCAATGATGGACAGACTAAAGGAGATACTACCAACTTACCAACTGTCTCCTACGCCAATGCTTCCCGGACTTCAGTTCGGTGAAACGGAGGATGAATTAGACCGTCCGGATGATTATATCGTACTAAGGTTCAGTCATCGAATGCCTAGCGCTACAAATAGCCTAGGAAGTTTTTCATACTGGAAGGTTCAAATCTACGTCCACTCTAATTCAATTATAGGGATAGATGACTATGGTCAAAGAGTTCGACAACTGATCAAGGACATGGGTTATGAAGTGACCTACTCCGAGACAGGGGACTACTTCGACACGATGTTATCTCGTTATAGACTAGAAATCGAATATAGAATACCACAAGGAGGAAATCTATAAATGAGTAAGGATATTCTTTACGGAATTAAGTTTGTCGAAATCGAAGAACTTGATCCATTGACTCAGCTACCGCGAGTTGGTGGATCTAAGTTTACAGTCGACACCGCCGAGACTGCGGAACTTGAGTCAGTAACCTCGGAAGGTACGGAAGACATCAAGCGCAATGATACTCGTATTCTTGCGATCGTGCGTACCCCAGACCTTTTGTATGGTTACGACCTAACATTCAAGGACAACACGTTTGACCCTGAAATTATGGCATTGATTGAAGGTGGTACTGTTCGCAAAGTGAACGAAGCTATCGCCGGATATGACTCACCAATGCTTGCACAAGGCGCAACAAATATGAAACCATTTAGGATGAACATTTATGTGCCTAACTATGTAGGAGACTCCATCGTCAACTACGTCAAAATCACTTTGAACAACTGTACTGGTAGCGCTCCAGGACTCAACATTGGTAAAGAGTTCTATGCACCTGAGTTCAAAATCAAAGCCCGCGAGGCTACTAAGGCTGGACTTCCTGTTAAGTCAATGGACTACGTTCCTACACTCCCTGCTATCCTTCGCAATGTGAAGTATGATTTAGCGGGCGGTAACGGAACGGCTAACCCTGCTAAAGTAGAAGTCGGCAAAAAGGTAACACCTAAACCAACAGATCCAACACGCACAGACGGTAAGGTCTTCAAAGGCTGGAAGATTCAGGGCGAATCTACTATGTGGAACTTTGATACAAGTGTTATGCCTGACCGGGATATTACACTTGTCGCCCAATACGCTTAAATTTAGAAAGGTACTGCTATGAGTAACAACATTATCACCGCTGAACAATTTCGTCAAAAATCATTTCAAGTTATCCCTCTTCCAGGTTTTGGAAAAGACGCTGAGCCAATTTATGTTCAAATTCGCTCGGCTGGGGTAATGAACTTGATCGCGAACGGTCGTATTCCTAATACCCTTTTAGGTAAGGTCACTGAACTTTTTGGGGAGACGCAAGAAGTCGTTAAGGACGACCTTTCAATGAACGCGATTACTGACGACCAAAAACGTAAAGCGCTGGAAAAACTGAACAAAAGTGATTCAGGCTTACAAGACATGGCCGAGTTATTGCGTGTCTTTGCGGAAGCTGCGTTGGTTCAACCTACTTACGCAGAAATCGGGGAGTACATGACGGATGATCAGTTGATGACAATCTTCAGCGCCATGTACGGGGAAGTAGCTTCGGCGGAGTCCTTTCGTTCAAACGAAGGAAATGTCTAATGTCATAGCAGTCGCTACTGAATTTCATATTAGACCTAGTGATGTCGTAGGACTGACCACAGAAATTGGACGCTATTGCTTCGATACTGCGGCAGTTGCCTACATTCGTTACATCGCGGACGATAAGACTCCTAGGTACCCTGGAGACGAGAAAAAGAATCCAGGTTTGCAAATGCTAATGGAGTGACTTTATTTAGTCGCTCCTATTTTTTATTTAATAGAAAGGAAGATATATGGATTTTGGATCAATAGCAGCCAAAATGACGCTAGATATTTCCAATTTTACTAGTCAACTGAACCTGGCTCAAAACCAAGCGCAGCGACTAGCAGTTGAAACGTCCAGATCCTTCCAAATAGGTTCAGCGTTAACGGGCATGGGTAAGGTATTATCTACCGCCGTAACGCTACCTCTTTTAGGTATAGCAGCGACTTCTATCAAAGTAGGGAACGAGTTCCAAGCTCAAATGTCTCGTGTTCAGGCTATCGCAGGAGCCACAGGTGGCGAGCTGGATAAGATGAAACGGCAAGCGATTGAACTCGGTGCTAAGACGGCTTTCAGTGCTAAAGAAGCTGCGCAGGGTATGGAGAACCTCGCTTCAGCTGGTTTCCAAGTGAATGAAATCATGGATGCTATGCCGGGGGTACTTGACCTCGCTGCGGTATCTGGAGGAGACGTAGCAGCAAGCTCCGAGGCTATGGCAAGTTCCTTGAGGGCGTTTGGACTAGAAGCTGGACAAGCCGGACACGTCGCTGACGTATTCGCTCGAGCTGCAGCTGATACAAACGCTGAGACGGTCGACATGGCGGAGGCGATGAAATACGTCGCACCGGTTGCGCATTCGATGGGATTAAGTTTAGAAGAGACCGCAGCGTCTATCGGTATTATGGCCGACGCAGGTATCAAAGGTTCACAAGCGGGTACGACACTTCGCGGAGCCTTGTCTCGTATAGCTAAACCAACTAAGGCTATGGTTAAATCCATGGATCAATTAGGGGTATCCTTCTACGACGCAAATGGTAAGATGATCCCACTCCGCGAACAAATTGCTCAGTTGAAAACGGCTACCGCTGGACTGACGCAAGAAGAACGGAACCGACATCTCGTAACCTTGTACGGTCAAAACTCGCTCTCAGGTATGCTCGCGCTACTCGACGCAGGGCCAGAGAAATTGGATAAGATGACGAACGCTCTTATCAACTCGGACGGCGCTGCGAAGGAAATGGCAGAGACTATGCAGGACAACCTGGCAAGTAAGATTGAACAAATGGGAGGAGCGTTTGAATCCGCTGCGATTATCATTCAGCAAATTTTAGAACCGGCATTGGCTAAGATTGTAGGTGGGATCACTAAGATGATCGAAGCCTTCGTCAACATGTCACCGGTAGGTCAAAAGATGGTCGTTATTTTCGCCGGGATGGTAGCAGCACTAGGTCCGCTATTACTGATTGTCGGTACTGTAATGACTACTATGGTCAAACTTCGTATCGCCATGCAATTTTTAGGACCTGCGTTTATGGGAACGATGGGTACAATAGCTCTGGTAGTAGCCGCATTCTACGCCCTAGTCGCCGTCTTTATGATTGCGTACACGAAATCCGAGAGGTTCCGGAACTTCATTGACAGTTTAGCTCCGGCGATTAAAAAGGGACTAGGTATTGCAGCCGAATGGGCAGCGGAAAAACTGAAAGTCCTTTGGGAGTGGCTACAAAAAGCCGCTGAAAAGGTGAAAGAGTTCGGATCTGCTATTAGTTCGAAAGTAGCTAATACCTTACAACAGTTCGGTATCAACTTAGGACAAGCAGGATCTTCGATAGGTTCGTTCATTAGTAGCGGACTTGAACGGCTAGGAGGTGCTTTTGGTAAGGTAGGAGGGATCATGTCGATCGCTGCGTCTGTACTGACTAAAGTAGGACTAGCGTTCTTCGGTATTACAGGGCCTCTAGGACTTGTTATTAGCTTAGTAGTGTCCTTCCTAACCGCGTGGGCTCGTACAGGACAACTGAACGCTGATGGAATTACTCAAGTATTCGATAACTTGACTACTACTATCCAAGGCGCTGCGGACATGATCAATCAATACTTGCCTATTTTCGTTCAAAAAGGAACGGAGATACTTGTTAAGCTCATTGAAGGTATAGCTAATGCTATCCCGGGCGTTGTGTCCGTTATTTCGCGGGTAATTGAAACGCTAGTGAATACCCTATCAACTATCTTACCAACGATACTAGCAGCGGGTGTTCAAATCCTAACGGCTCTAATAAATGGTATTGCGCAAGCGTTACCTACAATTATCCAAGCCGCGATTCAAATTATTATGGCGTTATTTAACGGCCTTATTCAAGCGTTACCAACGATTATTAGCGCAGCGATACAAATCATCCAAGCTCTTATTCAAGGACTGGTAGAGGCTCTACCTGCTATCATAGAAGCAGCGTTACAAATCATCACAGGACTTGTCCAAGGACTAATCCAAGCACTACCAATGATTTTAGAAGCAGCGTTACAGATCATTATGGGACTTGTGAACGCTTTGATTGAAAATATCGGCCCTATCCTAGAGGCAGGTATTCAAATCCTATTAGCACTCATTCAAGGACTCATTCAAATGATCCCTCAACTCGTCGTAGCAGCGATTGAAATTATAACGACGTTATTGACTTCCATCTTGTCGAACTTGCCTCAGCTACTTGAAGCCGGAGTTAAGTTGCTACTAGCGTTGATACAGGGACTTATCCAAATGATCCCGCAGCTACTAGCTGGCGCTATTCAAATTATGATGGCGTTACTCAAAGCTATCGTTGACTATGTTCCTAAACTTCTCCAAGCAGGGGTTCAACTGCTACAAGCATTGATCCAAGGTATCGCCTCCCTAATTGGCTCACTCGTCTCCACAATCGCCTCTATGATGGGTCAAGTGGTAAGTAAGATTGCGAGCTTCTTAGGACAGATGTTATCTGGAGGAGCGAACTTAATTCGAAACTTGATTAGCGGTATTGGTTCCATGATTGGTTCCGTAGTCGGTAAGATTGGTTCAATGGGAAGCTCCATGATCTCGCGTATCACTGGATTCGCCGGGCAAATGGTAAGCGCCGGAGTCAACTTGGTTCGAGGGTTCATCAACGGTATTGGTTCGATGGTAAGCTCGGCCGTAAATGCTGCAGCGAACATGGCTAAAAGTGCGTTGAACGCTGTCAAAGGCTTCCTCGGTATCCACTCACCATCTCGTGTAATGGAGAAAATGGGGGTATATACTGGACAAGGTTTTGTGAACGGTATCGGTAACATGATTAGAACTACACGTGACAAGGCTATCGAAATGGCTGAAACAGTTACGGACGCTCTAAGCAATGTGAAGATGAACATCCAAGAAAATGGAGTAGTTCAAAAGGTCAAAGACGTTTTCGAACAAATCGTAGACGAGATGCCGGACGAACTTCCAAAACCTGGATTCGGTAAGGTATTAGACGCTATTAGAACGCCAGAAGTAGACCTTTACGGAACTAAGGACAAGGATCCAGACAAGCCTCAAGGAGGAGGAGCTTCCGGAGGTAAGGATCACACCACAATCACTATTGGAACTATTGTCGTGCGCAATAATGATGACGTTGACAAACTCTCACGCGGTCTTTATAATAAAAGTAAAGAAACCCTTTCAGGGTTTGGTAACATCGTAACACCATAAAGGAGGCTAGTATGGCAAACAGACAGACGCTTTTAGCGGACGGCATTGACTTGTCGACTAAAGGAGCGACCGTGCTGGACTATACAGGACTTACCTTGGCAGGATTTAAGGATTCAGGGTTCAAAAACCCCGAGGGGATAGACGGAGTATTAGATTCTCCGTCTACTGCTCTATCCGGCCTAACAGGGAGCGTCACTGTATTGTTCAAAGGCTTATCGGAAAAACAAGTAAACGCAAAATATCGCGAGTTTAAACAGTTCATTCGATCGAAATCATTTTGGCGATTGTCGACTAAAGAGGATCCAGACTTTTATCGCTTCGGTAAGTTTTTAGGGGAAAGTGAACATGGGTCATTGACTGAAGTTCCTGTTTTAGGTGAGGCGACTTTGATTGTTAAAATTGGTATTCAGTTCAAAGACGGCTATGAGTACACGAACGCAGTCATTCGAAAACCTTATACCTTTAAAGCCGCCGATGGAGGAGATAAACTTCCTAACCCTGGACGCCCTACTCGTCAAGTTCGATTAGAGCTAAGAGCAAACAGTCAACTGAACGGCTATTTCCGTATTGAGGAAAAAAGTTCAGGACAATTTGTGGAGTTCGGTACTAACTCGGTACTTATGGAAGCAGGCTCCATTGTCATGCTCAACTTGGGAACTTTTGAACTAATTAAAATTAGTGCAAGTCAGCAAGCTACAAATATCTTTAGGTACATCAAACGAGGAGCTTTTTTCAAAGTACCTACTGGTGAAGCTACAATTAAAATTCAGTATCGAGCAAACGATACGGCAGCATGGACAACTACTTTGCCGGTAACGGTAGAGATGTTCCTTAACCCATCTTACTATTAGAAAGGAGATTTCATGTTAGATAACGGCCTGATAATGAGTCCTATCCCGGACGATATTGTTTATGTTTATGATCAAAACTACAATCTACTTGGCGTCAGCGTGGAGATCTTCAGTAAGATGTATGAAGATGAAATCGTAACCCGCGCAAGAGGTAAGGAAGTATTTTCTTTTGAAAGTATTGAAACATCTTCCATTTACCAGCACCTAAAAGTCGAAAATATTATTAGTTTTGGAGGACGTTGGTTCCGTATTAAGTACGCGCAGGACGTGGAAGATACTAAAGGACTTACTAAGTTTACATGCTACGCCCTATGGTACGAACTCGCTGAAGGATTACCTAAGCCTTTGAAGCATGTAGCTACTACCGTCGGCGCCGTAGCGCAGGACATTATCAAGGACGCAGGTAAATGGGTTCAAGTAGTATGTCCACCTGACGGGGCGAATAAACGTGTTCGAAGTATTACGGCTAAAGAAAATTCGATGTTATGGCACCTACGCTATTTAGCAAAGCAATACAATTTAGAGATTACGTTCGGCTATGAAGAACTATTAGAGCAAGAAGTTCGAATAGTTCGAACAGTCGTATTTCTACAACCTTACACGGAGTCCAAAGTGGACTTCCCGTTGGTTGTCGAAGAGAATTTGAAGTATGTTACTAGACAAGAGGACTCCCGTAACCTTTGTACCGCCTACAAATTGACCGGTAAAAAGGAGGAAGGAAGTCAGGAGCCTTTGACGTTTGCGTCAATCAATAACGGAAGTGACTACCTCATTGACGTCTCGTGGTTTACTGCTCGTCAAATGCGTCCTAGATACATTGCTAAGTCTAAAAGCGATGAACGTTTTAAGATTAAAGAAAATCTAATGAGTGCCGCTAGGGCTTACTTAGATATCTACTGTCGCCCTTTGATTGGGTACGAGGCTTCGGCGGTCTTGTATAAAAAGATCCCAGACCTACATCATACTCAATTGATTGTGGATGACCATTATAGCGTTATTGAATGGCGCAAAATCTCGTCCCGAAAAATCGACTATGACGACCTATCTCAGTCCGTTTTGACGTTCCAGGATCCAAGACGGGATCTTATGGACTTACTGAACGAGGACGGCGAAGGTGTATTAGCTGGAGAACTTGAAACTGAATCCCATGTCGTTATTAGGTACGCAGATGATATCCTAGGAACTAACTTCAACGCTGAATCAGGGAAGTATATCGGGGTCATTTCGACAACCAAGCACCCTAATGAACTTGTCCCAGATGACTTCACTTGGGTCAAGCTACAAGGACCGGAAGGTCCTCAGGGAGAACAAGGGAGTCCAGGACGGGACGGCGTGGACGGTGTAGCAGGGAAGAATGGAGTAGGTATAGCCGATACTTCGATTACCTATGCCGTGTCCGTCTCAGGTACGCAAGAACCTGAAAGTGGCTGGAGTGAACAAGTTCCTGAACTAATCAAAGGTCGGTTCTTGTGGACGAAGACATTTTGGCGATATACCGACGGAGCGCACGAGACTGGATATTCAGTTGCCTATATTGGACAAGATGGTAATACTGGTAAAGACGGTATCGCAGGTAAGGACGGAGTTGGTATAGCTGCTACTGAAATCATGTACGCAAGTTCGAACTCTTCTACTATTGCACCTGCTGGAGGATGGTCAACTCAAGTCCCTACTGTCCCTCAGGGACATTACCTTTGGACACGGACGACCTGGCGCTATACGGACAAAACGACGGAGACTGGTTATTCAGTATCTCGTAATGGACAGGACGGCGCTAAAGGTGACGCAGGGCGTGACGGTGTTCCAGGTAAGAACGGACTTGGACTGAAAAATACTTCAGTAATGTACGGTATTAGTATGAATGATACTGTTCAACCTGGATCTTGGACAAGTCAAGTTCCTGCGCTTATAAAAGGTCAGTATCTATGGACTCGAACAATTTGGACCTATACGGACAACACTAATGAAACGGGCTATCAAAAGACCTATATTCCACGCGACGGAAATAATGGACGTGATGGTATAGCTGGTAAGGATGGAGTAGGTATCAAGTCTACAACGATTACCTATGCAGGATCTACCTCCGGAACTGTTCCACCTACAACAAATTGGACTTCGAACATCCCCAACGTTCAACCCGGCTTTTTCCTTTGGACGAAAACTGTTTGGACTTACACGGACAACACTAACGAGACTGGTTATTCTGTCTCTAAAATCGGGGAGACAGGTCCAAGAGGGCTACAAGGGCTACAAGGACCTCAGGGGCTGCAAGGTATTCCTGGAGCAGCTGGACGTGACGGGCGTTCACAATACACTCACATAGCGTTCTCCGATAGTCCTAATGGTGAAGGGTTTAGTCACACGGATCAAGGTCGTGCCTATATTGGACAGTATCAGGATTTTAGTCCCGAACACTCCAAAGACCCTGCGGCTTATCGCTGGACGAAGTGGAAAGGTAATGATGGAGCGCAAGGGATACCCGGGAAGCCAGGCGCAGACGGTAAGACTAATTATTTCCATATAGCTTACGCCTCAAGTGCCGACGGATCACGTGAGTTCAGTTTAGAGGACAATAACCAACAATATATGGGTTATTACTCCGATTATGAACAAGCTGATAGCAGGGATCGAACTAAGTATCGATGGTTCGACCGTCTTGCTAATGTTCAAGTTGGGGCAGAAAATAAGTACAGTTCTACTACTACCGTACCTGGGTATTTATCTCAAGGAGGACGTATAGATAATCCTCAAGGAGACAATAACGAACGAACCTCGGACTTTATTAATATTGAAGGTCTTACTAGACTAATTCTTCAATTATGGGTAACCGTTCCTGCTAAAGGAATGCCTTGGCACGCTTGGCAGTTTTTTAACGCAGATAAACAAGTCCTAGGTAGCAGGGATACAGGTCTTAACTCCTATACCGTTCAGGCTCGTTACTGGCATATTACTAACTTACTTCAAGTACCTACAGGTGCTAAGTACATTAAAATATCCGCTCGAATGTATAGAGACGGTAAAATTAAATTAGAGTCCGGGACAGTACCAACTGATTGGTCTATGTCCTCCGCTGATATAGAAGCCTCTTTAAATAATAAAGCGGATCAAAAGCTAACTAATCAACAGTTGACGGCGCTTACTGAAAAAGCTCAGTTACATGACGCAGAACTGAAAGCTAAGGCTACAATGGAGCAACTAAGTAACTTAGAAAAGGCTTATGAAGGTCGAATGAAAGCTAATGAAGACGCTATTAAAAAATCAGAAGCTGACTTAATCTTAGCTGCAAGTCGAATTGAAGCTACTATCCAAGAACTTGGCGGGTTACGAGAACTGAAAAGGTTCATTGACAGTTATATGAGCTCTTCTAATGAAGGTCTTGTAATTGGTAAGAACGATGGTAGCTCTACGATTAAAGTAGCAAGTGACCGAATATCTATGTTCTCCGCAGGTAAGGAAGTCATGTACCTTACCCAAGGGGTTATTCACATCGATAACGGGATCTTTACGCAATCCATTCAAGTCGGCCGTTTTAGAACGGAACAATACTCTTTTAATCCGGACATGAACGTGATCCGGTATGTAGGATAAGGAGAAGGAAATGACAAAATTTATCAACTCGTATGGTCCCCTTCACTTAAATCTCTACGTCGACCAAATTAGTCAGGACGTCACTAATAACTCTTCAAAGGTTAGGTGGCGTGCTACGATTGACCGCGACGGAGCTTATAGAACGTGGACTTACGGAAATATCAGTAACCTTTCCGTATGGTTAAATGGTTCAAGTGTTCATAGCAGTCACCCGGACTACGACACGTCCGGCGAAGAGGTAACGCTTGCAAGTGGAGAAGTGACTGTTCCGCATAATAGTGACGGGACTAAGACGATGTCTGTTTGGGCTTCCTTTGACCCGAATAACGGCGTTCACGGAAACATCACTATCTCTACTAATTACACCTTGGACGCTATTCCAAGGTCTACACAGATCTCCAGTTTTGAAGGAAATAGAGATTTAGGGTCTTTACATACGATTATTTTCAATCGAAAAGTGAACTCCTTTACGCATCAAGTTTGGTACCGAGTTTTTGGTAGCGACTGGATAGATTTAGGTAAGAACCATACTACTAGCGTATCCTTCACTCCTTCACTGGACTTAGCAAGATACTTACCTAAATCCAGTTCCGGGGTCATGGACATCTGTATTCGAACCTATAACGGTACGACGCAAATTGGTAGTGACTTCTATTCTAATGGATGGAAGTTCAATATCCCTGATAGCGTACGTCCGACATTTTCGGGTATTTCTTTAGTGGAGACTAATTCAGCGGTTCGACAAATTTTGACAGGTAACAACTTCCTTCAAATTATGTCGAACATTCAAGTCAACTTCAACAACGCCTCCGGCGCTTACGGATCCACTATCCAAGCCTTTCACGCAGAATTGGTTGGTAAGAACTTAGCAGTCAATGAAAATGGCGGCAAGTTAGGGATGATGAACTTTAATGGTTCGGCTACCGTAAGAGCTTGGGTAACAGATACCCGAGGAAAACAATCGAACGTTCAAAATGTTCAAATCAATGTCATTGAATACTATGGACCGTCTATCAATTTTTCCGTTCAACGTACTCGTCAAAATCCTGCGATAATCCAAGCTCTTCGAAATGCTAAGGTCGCACCTATAACGGTAGGAGGTACGCAGAAAAACATCATGCAAATTACCTTCTCCGTAGCACCACTGAACTCGGACAACTTTGTAGAAGATAGAGGTTCAGCGTCAGGGACGTTCACTACTATTTCCCTACTCACTAACTCGTCAGCTAATTTAGCTGGTACTTATGGGCCGGATAAGTCCTACATAGTTAAGGCTAAAATCCAAGACCGGTTTACGTCTACTGAATTTAGTGCTACGGTAGCTACTGAATCAGTAGTGCTACACTACGACAAGGATGGACGCTTAGGGGTTGGTAAGATTGTAGAACAAGGAACACCTGGCTCTATTGACGCAAGAGGTAACATCTACGCAGGTGGAGATATCTTTGCTCGTGGACAACAGGTTCAACAGTACCGCCTTACGAACCCAGACGGAGCACTGAACGCTGGTCAGCATAACGACGTATGGAACAAACGTGCGACGGAGTTTGCATGGCGAAGTAACAAATACGAGGACAATCCTACGGGAACCCGAGGTGAGTGGGGACTATTTCAAAATTTCTGGTTAGATAGTTGGAAAATGGTTCAGTTCTTTGCTACAATGTCCGGGAGAATGTTCCTGCGTACGGCAAATGACGGCGGTAGATGGAAGCCCGGTAACTGGAAGGAGTTCTTGTTCAAACAAGACATGGAGAGTTATAACTGGCAAAAATTAGTTCTTCAAAACGGCTGGAACCATCATTCAACTTACGGCGACGCCTATTACACCAAGTCCATTGACGGGATCGTGTACCTAAAGGGTAACGTATGGAAAGGTCAAACGGATAAAGAGACTACTATCGCAGTTTTGCCTGAGGGATTTAGACCGCGCAGTTCGATGTATCTACAAGCGCTGAATAATGACTACGGAAACGCCATCTTGTGTATCTACACGGACGGAAGATTGACGGTAAAATCTCAGGTAGATAATAAATGGTTAAATTTAGACAATGTAAGTTTTCGTATTTAATTTGAACCGAAATCATGTTATAATAAGGGATAGAAAGGAGGTGAGTGAACATGTTAGAACTTACAAAAACACGACAAATCGTAGCCGAGTTTTCCGTAGCCCAAGGTGGTGAAAAGAAACTCGTTAAAACTACGATTATCAATATTGACGCCAACGCCGTTTCGCAAGTATCCGAGACAATGCACGACGCAGACCTATACGCTGCTAACCGCAGAGAACTTCGAGGCGACGAACAAAAATTGCGTGAAGCTCGGTACGCAATCGAAGATGAAATTTTAGCTGAACAGTCTAAGACTGAAGAAGCTGAAGCCGCTGGATAAGGAGGGTTAGGATGATACCAATGTGGCTAAAAGACACGGCCGTCCTAACGACAATTATCACAGCGTGTAGCGGAGTGCTTACTGTTTTGTTAAATAAATTATTCGAATGGAAATCGAATAAAGCTAAAGCGGTATTAGAGGATATCTCTAGTACCCTTAGCGATCTAAAACAACAGGTCGACGGGATCGACCAAACGACAGTAGCAATCAATCACCAAAATGACGTCATACAAGACGGAACTAGGAAGATTCAACGTTACCGTCTTTATCACGACCTAAAACGCGAGGTCATGCGAGGATATACAACTTTAGATCACTTTAGAGAATTGTCTATTTTGTTCGAAAGTTATAAAAATCTCGGAGGTAATGGTGAAGTCGAAGCCTTGTATGAAAAATACAAGGACCTACCAATTAGAGAGGATGAGGATATAAATGAAGCTATCTAACGAACAATACGACGTAGCGAAACGCACCGTCACCGTAGTAGTCCCAGCAGCGATTGCACTGATTACTGGTTTAGGTGTCTTGTATAAATTCGATACAAGCGCTATCACTGGAACGATTGCTCTTGTGGCTACCTTCGCAGGTACTGTCCTTGGTGTTTCAAGTAAGAACTACCAAAAGGAACAGGAAGCCGCAGCTGAAAACGATCAGGAGGCCTAATGGGAGTAAATATTGATGAAGGCGTTGCTTGGATGCAAGCCCGCAAGGGGCAAGTATCTTATAGCATGGACTACCGAAACGGTCCAGACTCTTATGACTGTTCGAGTTCGATTTACTATGCTCTACTAAGCGCAGGCGCAGTCTCAGCAGGCTGGGCAGTGAATACCGAGTACGAGCATGGATGGCTCGAAAAGAACGGTTATGAACTTATTAGTGAGAACCAACCTTGGGATGCTCAGCGTGGAGATATCTTCATCTGGGGTCGTAAAGGGTATTCATCCGGCGCAGGCGGTCATACAGGTATGTTCATTGACAGTGATAATATCATTCACTGTAATTGGGCGTATGACGGGATCTCCGTAAATGACCACGATGAACGCTGGCTCGCTGCTGGTCGTCCTTACTTCTACGTTTATCGTTTAACTAATGCAGGCAAGCAAGCCGCTGAACCTAAACGTGGTTGGCAAAAAGACGACACTGGTTTTTGGTATGTTCGCCCTAATGGAACTTATCCAAAAGGACAGTTCGAATATATCGAAGACAATAAAGCATGGTTCTACTTCAATGAATCAGGCTACATGTACGCTGACAAGTGGTTACATCATACCGATGGAAATTGGTATTGGTTCGATAAGGACGGCTATATGGCTACGTCCTGGAAGCGAATCGGTGGAGCCTGGTACTTCTTTAATCGCGACGGATCCATGCAGACCGGCTGGATCAAGTATTACGATAATTGGTATTATTGTGATGCTACCAACGGCGACATGAAATCAAGTACGTTCGTTCCTTATAATGGTGGTTACTACATGCTATTAGAAGACGGACGCTTGGCGGATAAAGAAGCGTTCAAAGTAGAGCCTGACGGGCTTATCACTACTAAGTGAGGAGGATACAATGCCTAAAGTAAGTGAAAACGCTGAAGGAAACTTCAAGCTATTGAATGGAGAAAAGATTTATCTTCAACGCAATGAAGAGGGCGAGTGCTACGCATTTTTGAACACTATTGGAACAGCGTACCGAAATGGTACTTACGCAATCGGTCGTAAAATCGTCGAAGGTTTTCGACCTATGCACAATGTATTGATCTCTTGCGCAGTTTTGAAAAATGGTCAAATTTTGCCGAACACTAAACTTGACTTCGTCATTTTAACTAGTGGAAATGTCTTAGTGAATGCTATCAACATGCCGGTCGCAGGAACTAAGATCGAACTTGTAGGTCACACGACCTACCTTGTATCGCCAGAGGACTGGCATCTATAAAAAGGGAGGAGGAAGCTCTTTTCTAAATATTGTTTCTCTTAATCCTGTAAGGTTCAATCCTTACGGGGTTTTGTTTTTACTCTATTTTTAGTCGATTGACAAAATGGTTCAATTTTCGTATACTATTATTGTTCATTGTTTATCTACTTTGTGATTCTTTAATTACAGAAAAATCTGGGTATTTCGGTACCTGGGTTTTTTTTTGTCAAAAAAAAAGTTCAACTTTTTCGAATAAAACGCTTGACTATTACCGGGTAATACGTTATAATAAAGAAAATAAAGAAATGGACAATGTCCTGGAGGTAAAGAAATGAAAGTAAATTTCAACGAACTTGTAAAAGGTACAATCCTTTTGAACAAACGCAACCGCAAAGAGTTTAAAGTAGTATCTTTAGACGAGAAGGAGCAAAAGGTTGAACTATTGAACATTAGCAGCGAAGAGACTGTTAAGGTTTCAAAGGCTACTTTTGAACGTTGGTATTCAGTTCAGTCCGTACCTGAACAAGAAGACCCTAAGGAAGAACCTAAAACTGAACCTAAACCTACTGCAGGTCCAAAGGTTTCAAAACGTACTAACCGCCGTCCTCGTCCGGCTACTGAAGTAATTGTAGTTGAACGAATTGAAAAGGGTAACGATAAGGAAGTCGTAGAGATTAAGGAAAAACGCCAAAAGCTAAAAAGTGGTACTCCAAAATCTGACACGGTGTTATCACTTACTAAACAATTAGAAGCACGCATTGCGCACGACTTCCCAGCATCTCGTCGCGGAGTGACTCAATCGTTCATTAAGTATTTTCACCAATACAACTTTGTGAAAATCTTCCAAAGCAAGTCCAAAGTTCGGATCAACGTGCTATCTCGTGCAATGCCGGAAGAAATGAAAGCAAAATTGGATCGAATTGTTCCTGCGAAATACGGCTGGCCAATTGACGGATTCTTTACTATTAGACGGGAAGAAGACTTGGATACTGCGATGGAACTAATCGCCTACTCAGCGAAAGGAGCTAAGGGTTGATCGAACTAAAAATCGAAAAATCCCGCATGCACAAAAAAGGAAATAGTATCTACATTTCTATCCCAGACATTGATGACAAGGAAGACGAGGAGCTACTAGGTACGCAACTATCCTCTCTTCCTAAAATCAAAGAACGAGGCTACAATTACTTTGAGGTACCTATTAGGTATTTCCTTGATGTATTGAACGCTTTGGAGTATTGGGATTTAGAAATCATTGGCGAAGTTCCAAAAGATGTTCAATCCTACATCGATAGTCGAAATCGAATTGTAGAAGCCGACGTAGGGGAGTTCACTTACAAGACCGAACCTTTTGAACATCAAGTAGAGAGCTTTGAATATGCGAAGGATCATCCTTGCTTCCTTTTAGGTGATGAACAGGGATTAGGGAAAACTAAGCAAGCTATCGATATTGCAGTCAGTCGCAAGCACGAGTTCCGTCATTGTTTGATCGTTTGCTGCGTGTCGGGATTAAAATGGAATTGGGCTAAAGAAGTCGAAATCCATTCAAACGAGCAGGCTCATATCATTGGTAGCCGGGTAAATCGAAAAGGTAATTTGACTATCGACGGAGTTCAAAAACGAGTGGAAGACTTGTTATTAGACCATAAAGAGTATTTCCTTATTACTAATATTGAAACTCTTAGAGACAAGTCATTTACTTCGGCGCTGAAGGAGTTGACGCAGACCGGTGAGATAGGGATGGTCGTAGTAGACGAGATTCATAAATGTAAAAATCCTTCCAGTCAACAAGGTACCGCCTTACATTCACTGAACAGTTTTTACAAGATAGGTCTTACCGGTACACCATTACTGAACTCACCTGTAGATACTTACAACATTTTAAAATGGCTAGGAGTAGAACGTCATTCCTTTTCGGCGTTCAAAGAACGTTACTGCGTCCTGGATAATTTTGGACAAGTAACAGGTTACCGCAACCTAACGGAACTGAAAAATTTAGTGATGGACAATATGCTTCGGCGAACCAAGGAACAAGTTTTAGACTTACCTGAAAAGATTCGATCTACCGAGTACGTCGACATGAACAAGGATCAAGCTAAAATCTACAATGAAGTTCGAACAAAGCTCATTGAAGATATCGATAAGGTCATGTTAAGTACCAATCCACTAGCAGAGACTATTCGCTTGCGTCAAGCTACAGGTAACCCGGAAGTATTAACTACTAAAAAGGTCAAGTCCGCAAAGTTCGAACGGGCCTTGGAAATTATCCAAGAATGTATTGAAAATGAACAATCTGTAATAGTGTTCAGTAATTGGGAAAAGATTATTACTCCTTTTTCAAAACAAGCTAAGTCACTAGCGCCTTGTTATTTAGTAACAGGGGAGACGGACGATAAGTTCGAAGTCATTGAACAATTTACAAACGACAAACGCCCGGCTATTATCTGCGGCACTATTGGAGCTTTAGGAACAGGGTTCACCTTAACTAAAGCGACGACAGTGATTTTCCTCGATAGTCCATGGACAAAGGGGGAGAAGGATCAAGCGGAGGACAGGGCTCACCGTATTGGTGCGACTTCTACCGTGTCTATTATCACGCTAGTTTGTAAGAACACAATGGACGAGACGATTGAAGACATTGTAGCCAGTAAGGGCGAACTAGCCGACTACATTGTAGACGGTAAACCTCTTCGAAATAAATTGTCGAACGTGCTGGATATATTGCTACGAAAATAGGAGAAGATATGGCCTTTAGAAAACGATATAACGAACTAAGGAATGACACTAAACGCAAATTAGAGACAGGTGACAAGTCTTGGACACCTATCGACCATTGTTTAGCTATTCCTTCCTTACAAGACAGGTATACAAAGGAAGAACTTTGTAGCCATTTAGATTGCAATCAAAAGGAACTGAAAAGGTTCATCCAACTGGACAAATTACCAAGTCCAGATCAATGTGAAAAGATACGGAGGTTACTGAATGAAAGTAATTGATGGAGTTAAATACTACCGAATTTCGGAAGTATGTAAACGAGTAGAGCGCAGTCAAACGACCATTACTCGCGTATGGTACGGCGCCGCGGAGTACGCAAAGGAAAATAATATTCATTTCCCGTTCGTGTTACCCAAGTTCCGTAACGATTTAGACCAAAAGAGGACACGTTACTGGAGCGAAGAGGGTGTCAATAAACTGATCAAGTTTAGAGACTCTATAGTGCCGGGTGACTTGGCGTTCTACAATCGCCAACACATGTGGGGGGAACGTCAACAGATTGCCAAGGAACGCAAAGAATTCAAAAAGGCAATGGAAGAGGCCGTAGATACGGACCTTAATGAACTAATGAAGGAGAAAATCTAATGAGTGAAATTAAAACTGAAAAAGAGTTCCTTGAGTTACTTCCGGAACTAGCGCAAAATAACTACGAACTTGGGATCCTAAACAAAGCTGTCAAAACGGACAAGGAACTAATTAAACAGTACATGCTTACCGAAGACATTGAGTCCGCAGAAGCCGACGGCTGGCAAGTGACTTGCTCGTCCACAACTAAGTCCTCCATGGACGAGACTATGCTCATTAGCATTATCCAAGATTTGATTAAGGACGCTAAAGGTAAGGACAAGGAAGCTCTTCAAAATCTTATTGTAATGAAGCCGACAATCAATGAAGATTTATTAGAGGACTTGATCTATAACAAGCAACTTGATGCAGAAGTTGTGAAGCCTGCTATTGTGGAATCTGTGTCCTATACGCTGCGATTTAAGAAGTCCAAGAAGAAGACGTCTAAATCCCGCAAAAATTCTTAATATTTCGTACCTATTTTCGCGTTTAACGTGGAAGTCGTAATATAACACTACGAGGAGAAACACATGAGCAGAGAGCGCATAAAATCGCGTACAATGGACAAGCAAAATGCTACGCTAAAATTTAAGGAAATAAAGAACACGACTAGGGGACTGTTCGGTCAGTCCGCTAGTTCCTTATCCCAACGAGACCAGGACTATTTATATGTAGGTACACAAGTATCCAATTACTTAGCACAAAAGCCGTTCGAAGAAGTAACGCTAAAGCAAGTCAGTCATTTCTTTTTAGTTCAGTACCGTTTTAGGTTCGAACAAGATTGCATTGACTATAATTGGTTCAATTTCCAAAACACAATGAAAAAGCTAAAGGATTACCTAAGCGCAGGTAGTTGGGTCGAAGTCAGTTACTTTTTATACGCAAGTATTGAAAAAAGTATCGACAAGGTATGCCCTAACGTCCCTAATCCAATTACCTTGTCCGTGTTCAAAAGAACTTGGCTTATTGAGGAATTATTAGGCGGTAAACCAAAATTCACAGGATTTTACTAATTTTTCTTAGGAAAATATAGACAAATTATAGATCTTTTTCGAACTGGTTTACAAAATCGTGAAATTTGGTGTATATCTAGTAAAAAAAGACTTTTTTACAAAGTCATTTTTACAGCTGCTTTAGAGCAGCTTAGCAA
>ERZ772908.21-NODE-21-length-57481-cov-16.2644_pt1 | contig 57481 bp, 69 predicted proteins | sample MGYA00512121_ERZ772908 | MGnify/ENA primary metagenome ERZ772908 (study PRJEB29015, sample SAMEA2738084) | human oral metagenome | biome: human oral; feature: human-associated habitat; material: saliva | place: China | collected 2264 ... | reverse complement strand
TTAGCAGATGTTTGTTCGAATGCGTTATAGTGCATCAAAGTTCCTCCCTTGTCGGATTGTTCGATTTCTTCAGATTCTTTATCTTCGTCGTCGGCTTCTGCTGCGAGTTCATCAAGAATTTCATTTACTCGAGCGTCAACAGCGTTTTCAAATTCTTTATCAATAGCTGCTTCATGCGCTTCAAGAGCTGCATTAGCGGCCGCTTCAGTCAAGATAGATACTGCTTCTTGTTGATCTTCGTTAAGAGTTCCCAATACTTCATCAAGAACCGCAGATTCAGTACCTTCTTCAGCGTGTTGAATACGATCGAATACACTAACTCGTGTTTCATCGCCAAGCAACACATTGCTAGCTGAATGAATAAGTTCGTTACTTTCCATTACGATACTTTCCCCTTCGTCTGGATTATCAGAGTGCTGTAGCACTTCTGTAATTACGGCTCCAGGATTAGCTCCTGCGAGCACAAGCGATACTTCATAGATGTTACCATGAATAACGTCATTTTGCGGAGTACGTTTAATACGATTCGCTCCGATTGACATACACATGATATCACCATGTTGTACGAGTTCTTTGGCGTTGATAGCTTTTTGAGTATTGTTGAAATACCCTTCGCCATAAACACCCTCATCCGCATGATGCAATAGCACATGTCCGATGATATTTTCAGGTGTGCTCGGGTCGTGTGACCAAACCAGAGGAACCTTTTTACCATCGTTCTCAGCAAATGCTCCATGACGAATGGTGACACCGTCTGTACAACGCATGTCATTACGGGTTACATAACCCGCGAAATCATACTTAGGATGTTTTCCCATGAATACGATTTACCTCCGTCAATTATTTGCCGCCATTTTGAAGTTGTCTTAGGTACTCGAGATAGCCGTCTTCATCCAGTTCTTCTGGATTCTCTTCGTAACCTTCATCTCCAGGGGACGCGACCGACCCAGGTACAGAAACATCTTGATTGTTATCGGCGATGTTAGGATTATACAATTGATCGGCCATAGGATCTGTAATAGGTCCATAACCGATAACTGCACGGAATTCGTTCGAAGTGAGAATTCTGTTCCGTAATAATGAGTCGCCAATCGTTGCAAGTTGACTTGTTGGTACAAGTTTAAATGGATCATTATAAGTGACAATGCGATGCCCTTGCGTGTAACCGGTCTTAGTGATGAATTTACGTTGAAATTCTTCTTTGATACGGGTAACAATAGGATCAATTGTACGGGTGTAATAATTCTGCATTTGCTCTGCGTTAGCAGTCCCATCAAATACCGCTTTGGTTAATCCTATCTGCGATAAAAGCTCATCAGTCAGATACTTAATTTCATCCATCAGATTAGAATTAACCGGGCGATTGAGTTGGGTAATCTTTTCATCAGCAGCGACGTAGGCAATACCCATAGGAGATTCTTTAAGTTGAACCTCGATGTCCTTAATACGATCATTAGCTTCTTTACGCTTAATGTCGTTTCGAACAGGTACTGGTAATTGCAGAATCATGTTCCATTTGTTGGCAATGGCTTCTCTATCCTGAGCATCTAATAAAGATAACTTTTGCAAGAGACGAGACATTGTTGGATTTTCAGGCCCAATAATGTTTGCCAAAGGGTTCTCGATAATTGCACACATTTTCTTTGGCACAATAATCTCTGAGAAATCACCTTTTGTTTCATTATAAATTTTAACACGAATTTTGGTTGGATACCACTCCAAAATCTTTCCGACACGCATAGATGTAATATCGTATGCATCAGATGTCATTGGATCAATTGTTGCTTCTAAAGGGACGGCGGCAACAACTCCATCATCAAACAATGAGTAAACCAAATCGTGGAAGAAATCAGTTGACGATTGGTCAATATTCATTTCTACGTCGAACAGACGCTGCAATGACGATTTCTTTTGTACAGTTTGGTTCTCTCCGTCGTTCTCCAATTTAACGTGTTGAAATTTAACCATAGCTGCGTCCATAGCGATCCTATTAAAGATCATGGACGCAATTGATGAACGACTATATGATCGTCCGGCTATGGAAGTGTTTGGGCTTAAAGCCCGTGGCTCATCGGACAGTTGAAATACATCATCTGTCTCAACGAAATTGGAAGTAGTTTTCGTTTTGGAAAACATAGACCAAGCATGCGTAAGTCCATCTGTAAAAATACTCATATTGGCCTTTCTATGATACAAATAAGTCTAGATTACGTTTATAAGCAACCCATGCGTCAATTAATGCCGCAACATTATCGATCTTTTCATCAGCTCTACGCTTAGATAATTTGTAGTTACCGTTATTATCTTGGATAGCAACGGCATTACCCATAGCAAATTTCATAAGCTCTTCATCAAAGATCAATTGTCGTTCCATAGCCAAGTTCTTAAGCTCACCCATTGGAACAGACTCTGTTCTAGAACCTTGAATAATCTTTTCAACACCATACTCACCATTTTCACGACCCCATCTTTCAACGAACTCTCTGGCATTGTATGGGTCAAAACCAAATGCGTATACAGTATACTTATGCTCATAAATAAAGTTTGACAGATCATCGTACACTTTCATCATGTTTAGAATTGTATCTGACATGACAACAAGCGTGCCCTCATTTATGAATTCATCATACTTATTACGCATAGCGGACGTTAGTTTCTTAAGTTTGCTTTCACAAACATATGAACGTGTTTTAACACCAAATCGACCACGACCAATCGGGAATAAGAATGTAAACGCACAGAAGTCATCACCTTGAGAAAGGTCACCACCGAGTGCGCATTCAAGTCCATCAAAGTTTTGTGGTCTATGAGGAATCGTTTCTTCGTAAACGAAGAAGTATGTATAACCTTCAACAGGAATACCGAAACGTTTTGCTAGAATATCCGCTCTATCAGAGGGTTGGTGTTCGGCTTGTTCGACCTCACGTCGATATGTCTCATAAGAAACTGTAGCTCCAAGATTTGGATTTGCTTTCATCCACATCTCGGGAAAAGCTACTTCACGTACGTCGTCCAAACGGTAATACCAAATAGATACATGAGGATTAAAGAATCGTCCTTCCAGAATATCTGTAAGTTCCATCTTAATTGTATCCCCAACACCATCCCGGGCAGTACCTTCAGACGAAGTTGCTATAATCATGTAATTATCATTCTTAGAAGCACCCTGTTCTATTGCTCCAATAACATTTTCGCGAACATCACCTGATAACCATTCATCTACCGAGGCATATTTACAACGAAGACCTTGAAGCTTATCAATAGACATTGGGCGAATTTCTAATAGACTATTTGTAGCGAAATTTTCAACACCCTTTTTAGTCGATGCCAACAATTGTTTCTGAGTAAGATTACCCGTCATCTTGGATCCTTGAACCATGTATTGCACAAGAGGGCCTTTGGCTCTACTTAATGCAGTACGGAATGGTCCCATGATCTCTTCTGCTTGTTTCATTGTTGGTGCACAAACTACTTGGTGTGTTGTGGTTGTGTCTATAAGCAACATGTATGCTTGCATAAATGTCGAATACAGAGATTTAGCGGCCCCACGTCCCACAATCAAGAATTGTTTGTTCGTAAGTCGCTTGAATTTTGATTTTATCTCCCATTTACCGAGTTTTGGATTGTAAACCCGTTCCTCAGAGAGATAGAACCATGCGAGGGCGCATTCAGCCCATAATTTAAATGATGGTAGAAGAGTTACGTCACTACCATCTGTGAGGGTCATTTCATTCTCGCAAAACCTAACGAAGCCCTCGATGGCCTTATTATCATAGTAATAATCCGGTGACTCAATTAAGAAATCAATACGGTTCATTTCCAGTGACACCATCCGATTTACCGGAATCTCACCTCTAAGAACTTGCTCCTTAAACTTCATGTACTCTTCCGGATATGCTTTGTTAGATAGTACCAAAAAGAAACCCCTTCTATCTTCTGTTGTTTGAAGTCATTTTGTCAAAAGCGTAATTAGTTCCTTTTTGAGCTGCTGTTTGGATTGAAACATCGATAACTTTATTAATCGCTGTGTTACCAAGTTGTTTAGCTCTTCCAGGTGGCTTCATAGAAACAACGGCAGAACGTTTAACTTGTTCCGCGAAATCGTTTTCTAATCTAAGACGATTTGTGGCTTTTCTAATATCTTCGTCAGTCATGTTTGATCGATCAAGATATTTTTTACGCCATTCTTTGTTTCTCGCTGCCGAGGCTTTTTTCAAACGTTTGGCTTCTCTACGTCTTTGACGTCGAACGCCCCACTTCATACCTCGAACACCAAAGTGCTCAATTACATCAGAAGAATTGTCTACTGAAACAATATTATTGTTCATTGTACTCTCCCTTCTGAATAATAATTCTATGGGCGGTATTATTGATGCTTGTTGTTAGTGTTGTTAACACACTACCAGCAGGCGGGTCGAATACCACTCGTATGGAAAGGAATATGTACTGTTTGACGAGTCTTAATAGATGCTTGTCGGATTCTTTTAGTAATTGTTCCCATTCTGTATCTTTTGTGATGTCACAGTCTGGGTGAACTTTAGTAAGTTGTGACAATGTACCAACAATTCCGTCGATCTCTAGCAAAAGTCGAGCGTCGAATCCGGAATCTTCTTCCGAAGCAAAATCTAAAGTACTCTTAACATCGTCTAAAATTTTTGACATTAGTACCTCACCATAATTTTGTATCACCAGGCTTTCTTTCGACATATACCGTTTGCGATCTATCTCCATAATGGATAATGTTGTGTGTCTTAATAGAAGTTGTTATGAGGCGATTCGGATTTAACAAAACGTCCTCGTCCCAATTTAGTATATCATCTTCTTCCAATGGAAAAATGTGATGTACAAGAACTGGGCCTTCAATATCCATTCCAGGAATTCCCAAATCGTATCCTAGATCTCGAGCTATAACTTGATCACGAAGATCTAGCCATAGTCTTGAACGATAGAACTTGTTTGAGATTGTTCTTGGGGAGATGTATCCTTTCTTGTATAGAGAAAGATAGTTTAGTCGATCGCCATATGACGAGTACTTAATTAATTCATCGTAAGATAAATCTAATAGAAGCTCCCTATTCGACATTGAACTCCTCCGACGGCATATAACCACGAATAGCGTTAATAACTTCTTGACTGTCACCTTTACCTTTGACTTCGCTGTCAATCAAAGCGACTTTAGAGTCATTAAGTTTGTTCTTGGCTCTAAGACCTTCTAGTTGGAGTTCGTTTTCTACTGTACCATAACGCAATAGAGCGTTCAAAGTACTTGGAGCTATGGTACCATCGTCTAACTGGCGCTCGGCCAAGTCGAATGCTTTCTTTGTAAGTTTTAGCATCCGTCCTTCTGGTGTTAATGCTTGACGAATATCGTCCGTTTCATTTCTTCTCCGGGGCATTTGTAGATACCTCCGAATTGCTAGCACTTTCCTGAAGTCTGCGTAACGTTAAAACCGCGTTCTCGATATAGTCTTCCGCTTGAGCGGTAGTTAATTGAGTACGTGTTTCATTAGCGAAATGAAGTAGCTTGTCTAGAGCTGCTTGTTTCTTACTGTCGTTAGCAATGTCCAAGCGGTCGAGTGATGATACGATGATCATTGCTCGTTCGGCCAGCGTAATAACTTTTTTGTTGTGCGTGATAGCTCCGAGGTATTTAACCCCTTCAACAACCAATGGTGCTACCATGACAACTAACGTAATTAAATTAAGTACGTTTTCTAACATTACGTTTTACCTCTTCCCTTGATTTTTCTTCTTCCACATAATCATTCACTACCCGACTAACATACGAGTTTCCGCCGTTTTGGACGTACTGGTCATACAATGTCAGAACTTCGTTGTTCGACAATCGTCCGGAATGGATGCCGGTGATGATTTGTAACCTCAAGAAGTCTCGCTCTTGGGTCTTTCTCATCTCTTCCATGCTAATAGCTAATGCCTCAATGGAATTTTTGATACCTTCGATCTCTTGGTTTTGCTTTTCTTCGAGTTTGTTCCAGAGTTTCTTGAACACACGAGTTGAAAAACCAACAATTGAAGCTCCTATACCGACATAAAGTCCGATCTGAGAAAGAACTTCAGGAGATAGTAGCCACTTTAGTAGACCAACGAAGTGGTCATGTACTTCTGTGTGCATAGTTCTAGTCTCCTTTGATTTAGTTACCCTATACTTTGACCCCTGAATTAGGGTCAAAAACCACTCCGGGGAAATTTTGGAGAGGTGCGGCGATGCAGAGGGGTGGGGAGATCCCACGACCCTCCCCCTATGGGGTGTCGCATTTTGTGACTCGTTTTATTTCATTTAAAACGTTGTCACGGTCGACGTTGATGTCGGTAAACGAATGGGCGTTGCTGTATCTTCTTTGATGAATGTCCAAACGTCTTCGATTGGTCCTTCATCTACGATGTAGTTCATAGCAGTAGCTTGGATCTGTGCTACTTCTACTTCATCTAAAGCTTTAGATGTGTCACCCATTACAAACGCTAAGAGTTCTGGCGTGTTGTAACCATTCTCTTTGTCCCATTGCCACCAAGCATCATAGTCTGTGTATGGATTGTATGGGTTGTCATACGTAGTAAGCATAGCATTGATACTTACTGCTTTGTTATACTCTTCATTCGTTACTGTATCAGCATAGAGTGATGAGTTGTCAACGGTGTCTTGTTGTGTAGTCATGGACTAGCTCCTCCTTTCTATGATAGGTCTTGCACAGTAGACACACTGATACCTAGAGCAGACGCTACTTCAGCATAGGTGTGACCACTCTTAAGCATAGCTCTAGCTCTGCTAGCTGTACCAAGACTAATAGCCTTCTCTTTACGAGGTGTAGCCAGTTGCTTAACACGATCACTATCAGCAAAGCGTAGTACATCAGTAAGCATCTTAGTACTTACAGCACCAGACTGGATAGCTTGCCACTCATCATTGTCTATGTTGATACGAGTACCAGCTCCATCAGCACCAGTCTTTAGACGGGCTGCTGCAATAGCCTGTTGTTTGAGCTTCTTAAGTTGTTCTTTACCCATCTCAGGAGTACGTTTATCAGCAATAGCTTTGTTAGCTATGAGCTGAGCTTGACGTTCTTTAGGAGAGTTCATAAGGGCAGTATTAAGCTTGTGTTGTAGAGACTCAACTTGATCCTTATACTTAACTCTTGCCTCTTTGCTGAGCTTAAGATTAGGAGATGTCTCTACAATTTTATTAGCTTTATCCCTCATTTTACCAAGAGCATTTACATAATCTCCATACATATTTTCAATAGGAGTACCAGAACCTAGTTTCTTAGCATCATCAACTAGTTCAATTACACTATCTGTAGAAACTGTTTTAGTTTTCTTAACAGTAGGTTTCAATCTAGGATTTGCGGCTAGTTCTTCTGCAGTACGTGGTTTTTCCCAGGTCTCTGTTTCTCTATGATCTGTTTTTGATCTAGAAATAAGAGTTGAGGCTCCCATTTTTGTAGTACCAGTAATAACATCGTAATGCATCTGATATCTTTTTCGTAATTCTGGAATACCGTTTTCTCTTTCAGATCTTTTATAATCTAAATTATGTTTTTCAGCATCGATGACGACCATCGAATGCTTTACGGCTCTAGCAATTTCACTATTTGATGCTCCTTTCAAAGTCATATCGGTAATAAGATTTGAAACTTCGCCCATCGTTTTCTGTTTAATTGTCCAGTCACCTTTTGAATTACGATTTAAAATGTTTTTATCTGGAGAATAATAATCGTTCGTATCAAAGTTCTTTAATTCTTTTAATGAACGACTTGTTTTAATTCCGTTTTTATTATTAGGAATAACCATAACTGAGTCACCATCGAAATCAGCACCAGATAATTTAGATGCAACAGACGAATCAATTCCGACTGCATCTTTTGCGCCCTTCATGAATTTAGCTGCAGTGTTTCCTAATTTATTATTAACAGTTAATTCTGGTAATTCGAAAATACCACCATGAGGATATCGAACAAGAACTACTTTCTCACCGTTTTTAAAATTAGGAGCATAGATTTCGTTAGCTTTAATTCCAGATAAAGGTAATAATACTTGACCTTTCATTCTATCGAACCCAGTCAATTTAAGATTATGCCGTTTGGTTGTAAGACCATCAGCAAAATCCTGCATCATTACACGTTTAACTACAGGATTTGTTAGATTAGAAATCTCATCAAACTCTTTCTGTAGCTTTTTATATGTTTCATCAATACGACCTTTAACCAAAGCTGGTGGTTGTTTGGAAACAAATTGAGAAGATAATGTTTTAGACCAGCTAGCCCAGTCACCTTCTTCATTTACTTTGTTGATAGCACCTTTTTGTCCACCAACTTTAATTGTTGCACCGAATGGATTATCTGGATCGTCCTTTAATTTCTTCAAGACATCTTCTTTTGCAGTACCTTTATGTTTATTGGTATTGAAAATAATATCGACGCCTTTTGGAAAATCTTTTGGATCTCCATAAACAGCCATACCTTTAAGATAATGCGTACCATTTACACCAATACGAACTTGAGCATAACGGGATTTACCAAGATCAAGATCTTTTACTCCTGGACGTAATTCCATTACACCATCTTTATCCGTACCACCTTGTTCAGCATATCGAATTCCTACACGTTTCCAATCAACATGTTCAATTGGACGTAATCCTAATACACTTTTTCCATCATCAGTCTCAGAAATAAATGGTGGTTTGATTTCATGCTTATGTTCACGAACAACATTTGGATCTGATTCTTTTGTAAGAACTTTCATTTCGACCCAGTGATCATCATTTGTAGCATTCTTAACATATACTGTATGTTTGTGATATCCTTCGGATTCTAATTGTTGTACCGCACGTTTAAGAGTATTCTCATTTACTCCTAATTGTTGAGCTGCACCAAGACCAACGTCAAGATATGGATTCTTTTCAATCAATCCCTTAATATCAGTCTTAATTTCTTCCATTCGATTTACATTATGACGAACTTTAGCATCCAAATTCATACGAACTGTAGATTCTGGAATACCAGTTGCCCGAGAAATCTCAATAGAAGTCATGCCTTTTGCAGATAATTCTTGAATACGACTAATGTTGTATTTACGAATTTCGTGCTTGGCAATATTATTACGAGAACGGAATTCGGTCGTTGTGATACCAAGCTTCATAGAAATTTGAGTATCAGTTAATCCGCTCTTACGGTATTTAGCAACGACATCTGACCAGGAAGTCGCACGTTGATATGAATTCTCTCCCGAACCCCAAGCAAATCGTCCACTATGTGGAATAGATCCTTGGTGAGGAGTTCCTCTATGTTCTAGAAAATCATTATATGCATCTTCAAGATTCATTATTTACCTCGGTTTGCTTTCAAGTATTCCACTGAATTCTTTAATTGTGTGATATACATCATACACATCTTCCGCCTCTGGAATATATGTACGAATATCATCGCCTTGATAAATACGAAGTTCAAAATCAGTTTTCTCAGGTTTAACGCCATACTCAAGACAGAAATAAGCAGCATAAACTAATAGCTGTTCCATCTTTGGTTTGGATACTCCAGTCTTCAAATCATGAATTCTAAGAAATCCTCGTGGATTATCTTTCTTTGGCGGATCATATCGGATAGCATCTGCTGTACCGAATGCATATGGACTGTAAAATAATAGTACTTCACTATCCATGCGATATCCGATTGCATCATTTACGAAATTAGCCACAGCTGGATGAGTATTACCTGGGAGTAATTTAATTCTATGTTGAATCGCATGACTCGCAAATTCGTGTAATTCTGTTCCTCGTTGTTTAGCTTTTTCGTTTTCAAAACGCTCAACCAATTTCTCTGGACTGTAATTTAACCAGTGACACTGACTAGCACTTAAAAATGAGTGCTTACCCTCGTATTCGATGTGTCTGTTCCATTTCATGCAGAACATCCTCCTTATTCTCCGGATAAATCACTCTCGCCCATCCTCCGTTTTTATTGTACTGCTCAAGATAATACTCTTGATTTGGTCTAAACGGACTCTTGGCGCTTTTCTTGCACTCTAAGTGATAGGAATATGGCCCGACATCCACAGACAGGTCAGGAATTCCTTGAATATAGTTTGGATCATTCTTCTTGACAATCGCGTTAGGAAATAACTGCTTGATGTCTTTAATCAATCCTTTTTGAAAATCTCGCTCCAATTTGGACATTCGTGGGTCACCCAATTCCTTTCGTTAAATTTCTTTTTGCTAGATATAGATCTAGCGATAGCATCATCAATTGAGGCTGGGGATTTCATATAAATGTAGAAAAGATCTTTAAAGGAGGTATTCACTCGATTAATTCGTCCTTCGGATTGTTCCATAATTCGATAGGAATAATTTAACGAATAGAATAAAATCGTGTCAGTAGTTATACAATTCCATCCCTCAGCCCCGGCCGTGTACTGAACCAGATATACCCAACTATCGGTATCAGGTATTGGCTCATGTTTACTGCCGTTCCATTGATAAAATGCCCTATTTAATTCTTGACAAATCTCTTTGAGAATATCAAGCTCATAGGTATAGTTGTAGAAAACTATGATTCGATCACGAGTCATAATTTGTTGCTTCACATTTGCTCGCCTACGATCGCTAGTATTTACTATACGACGTAATACTTGAGTAAACTCGGAAGCATTTTGTATTGGTTCTTCCGTAAATGGATTGAACCTGGTTTTCTTTACTTGCTCATATAATTCTTTATCATACTGAGCAGTAATAAATTGACGATGAACTTTTGTAGTTCTAAAATCTTCCATGGGCACTGCAAGATATCGTCTGTATCTTTCAAGCTTATCTGTTTTATGATATCGCTTGATTTGAGGGAATTTTGAATATGGATTGTACTCGACATGTTGTTCAACAAAATCGGTTTTGTTTCGATAGAAATTATTGGCTATGAAAATACACATCCAATCCATCCAAACATCACCAGGCGTCGCGGTGAGCATTATCCATTTATTCTTTCTGGCAATTGATATAAATGCCATTCCCCATGTTCCGTATCCAATCGCTCTTTGTTCGTCAAAAATAAAGAACGCATCTTTTACGTCGGAATACTTGTTGATGTTATTCCATGAATCGACAACACCATTTATTCCTAAGGCTTCAAAATCTCTATGCCATTCACGATCGTTTCGTTTCTTGGCAACTGTAATAATATACAGCGGCTTATCAATATGGTTCTCCATATAATAAAATAGGCCGGTCAAGGATTTACCAGAACCGACCTTCCCGCACAAAACAGATCCGTTATGCATACTATCAACTGCCCTACGCTGATAGTCGTATAACTCAATAGTCATTAAAATCCATACTTACGTTCAAGTGGATTTGCTGCGACGCGAATATAAGCACTCTTCAAGTCAAGACGAGCATATGTCCCATCTTCACTTGGCTCGCGGCGACGGATAACCATATCGCACAAGGCAATTTCCATTTCATCAATAAGACCAAGTTGATCTTCGTTGAAATATGTACGTTGGCTTGGATCGATAGGGGCGTCAATTGGAGTTTCACCGTCATCATAAATGATAGCTACTGATGGAACTGAGAATTGAGTATATACACGAACCTTGAAATAACATTGTGGTTCGTACATGTCAGGATTCTCGGCCATCTTCTTTTCCATTTCCGCATCTTTGGCTTTGGGTTCCCATACTTTTACGTTAACTCCATACTGCCGAAGAATATCCGCGTCTTCAGGATTGACAACAACGTTGAAATAACGATCGCCTTCACGATTGTATTTCTCTTGTCGTCCTGCGAAGTTCGGTTTAAACATAAACTGAACGTCTTCCAAAATGATTTGTGAATTTGAAGCTTGCAATAATTTAGTCATAGTAATGTCCTTTCTAAAATGACGTGCGTGACTCAAAAACAATGAGAGGAGTGAAAAATTCGAGTTTTTTCCACTTCCCTCTCTATTATGTGCCATGTAATTTCTGCGGGGTCCAAAATGACCCTGCGCGAAAATCAATTTTAAGCAACCTCAGAATTTTGCTCATTGAGACCTAATGGCTCAATATAATCCTTCGGCATGTCGTCAACGATTTGATTAATATCACCAACCTTAATAATTTTCTTAAGACCAGCAATAGCAACCTTATCGTAGTAGTCAAAGTCGATATCTTCATAGTTGAATTCTGAAGTTTGTTTGAATTTGAATCCTTTTGTACCCGTAACGGATTTAAAGTTCTCGTTATCTTCAGTCCACATGCATTCTTCTCCAGTGAGAGATGCATAAATAGATCCAACTTTTCCAACAAACTCGTTTCCAAGATAGATATGACCTTTGGATTGTTTGGTGATGAAGAAATCTTTATCAACCAATTCTTCTTTTGTCCATACCCGCTTAAGTAGATATGGATTTGCGAACTCAGCTCCTGTTGGCGCCCACTTGTCGTCTTCAAGTTGAGCAATATAAACGGCATTGTTAATAAGGGCCATGCGTTTATATGTGTGCTCGTGGTCAAAATTATAATTGTACTCTGGGCGTTTACCGAATTTCATAACGAAGTCAACGATATAATCATCAGCGTTAGGAATTTTAATTGAGTCGGTCTTAATATGACAGACCTGATATCCCTCAGCCTCAACTGCGAATTTAAGATCGACCATGAATAAAGCTCCACGTTTTGCGACGATGTTATCAATATTGTCTGGGTGCTTGAATTTATTATCAAACGAAGCGGAAGTCATTCCGTAAACCGAATTAATAACAATCTTCAAAGCAGTAACCAACGGTTTCATATATTGATCATCGTCCAAGAACGGAGCCAAAGATCCATTAAACATTTGTTTAACTTCGTCAATCTTTCCATGCTTGAGCAAAATGCGAACTTTCAGCAAGTCAGCATATCGTTGAGTATATGGTCCGAAGTAATTCATATTAACCAAACTGTTCGGGTGCATTGACTCAACGTCGATCAGGGCAATATCTTTATATACTCCTGGTTCAGCATATACAAATCCACCTTCACCAGTTTCAAATCCACGATATGTAGATTTACCGAACTTGTATTCGTATCCAGGGAATGTCTCAGCTAATTTTACATAATTAAATTTATCCTGAGGACGAGGATCATCTCCGAAAATGAATCGAGCGGTAAGCTGATTATTTGTCGCATTCATACTTCCGCCTGTAATGGTCGCAAGAATTTCTCGAGCAATATAATCTGCATAGGTTGCATCGAATACTTTCTCAGTTGCGTCCACGTCATTTACACAGTATTCCACAACAGTGTCAACTAAATCGTCAGGCACTGGTTGATCCCAGGGAATTTCCATCTCAACGTGTTTAATTCCTAAATCAACTTCCCAACGTTTCAATGATTGTTTCTTTTGTGAGTACTCGTAAATATCGGCATAACTTAATTCATAAGCTGCAGCATACATTCCAGTCTTCGCATTCTTTTCATTGATGATACGTTGCGACTGATTAAATAATTCCATATTGGTTCCACCAAGTAACCGAGCATACAAGATATGATTATCGTATCGACGATTGTTGAAACCAATCAGAGGAAATGTACACAAGTACTCAATTTGATCCGGAGTAGGATTTACCCAACGAGTGAATTCGTCTTCACCATATTTCTTCCACACAACGACAAACAGATTTGGATATACCTCAATATCGAAGAACACAATTTCTTCCTTGGCCACAATTTGTGTACCAGTTGTCAATTCGTATTCTGTCTTCCCATCGTCATCTCGAATTGAAGACCATGGGATTTTGGAAAATACTTCCAAGCAATAATCTTTTTGGTTAGAGGATTGTAATGCTCGAAGAAATACTGAATGCTTCAAGTCTGTAATATCGTATTGTAATCCCATGTCGTATGCTTTATGAATTTCGTGAGCAATCCAATCGATCGTTGGTTTCGTATTTGCGTGGCTCGGTTTTTCTCCCGGAATTAGTCCTAACTGTTTCTTAACGAATTTTCGGAGGGTCTTCTCCGTATAGGTAATATCTTTTACAGTGTCGTACATCACTATCTCCTTCTTCTCTTTCATCGGCAATCCCGACGAAATATGAGATACTTCAAGATCATTCGATGCATTATCAATCCTTCGTAAAGACGCCTTCCCTTTATAAACTTTAATTTCGACATTATCTTCAACTAGGTTGTCTAATTTATTAACATCACCATCGTACAAATAATGTAGATGAATTCCCTTCCCAGATTTAGATACTTCGGCATATGTTTGTGGATACTTCGCTGCAGCTTTTTTATTAAGCTCTAAACTTTTCTCTCCATTCTCGTCCTTTATATCAAAGTCGAGAACAATATGTTGTAGTGGAACTTTAACCCAGTGCAATTTCTTGGTATTAATTTCTTTTAGAGTTGTGGTAACCTCATCCCATTTCTTTGACGGGTTACCATTACTTAAAGCTTCTTGTGCCGGGTAATTTTCAGCTAATTTATTAAACACCTCATTACGATAACAAAAGTCTAGCCAATCTATAACTTTATTCTCTGTAATGTCCTCGGAGACGACACCTTCGGGAAATGCTATAGACCATCGGAAACCTTTAAAGAAATTCTTAATACGAACGCCATCGATGTTTGTATCTTTAACCATCGTATCAAAATATCTAAGGGCTTCACGTTTGATCGTGGCTTTATATCCATCAGTTTTCCATCCCATGTCTTCAAGATAATTCTTGTAAAGCTCCGAAATTTGTTTAAGACTAATACCATCTTTCATTTGCATCGCTTCACTTCGAATAAAATCAAAGATATGGTCTGTCTGCTCGGCCATGTCAACGTCGAAGTAATCATCAAAATAATCGAATCCTAATTGCTCAAATCGACTAATTGCGATATTAGCAATATAGGGTAACTCGTATTTGATTTGATTCATCAACGAAATATAATCTTTATGGGGAACTTTGTTGCCACTTGGATTTACAACCACGGCACGTCTAGTAATACCTGAGTCGACATTTCGAACTTTATATCGTTGGTTTGATGCAGTAATAAGTAAACCGCTAAATGTAACGTCATATTGTTCTTTGTACTTTTGGTTGACAGAAATAGTTTCATGACTTGTCAGTTTCAATAATGGGGTGTCATTATAAATATGACTGATGTCTGTATCTTCATCAATCAACAATGGAACTTCTTTAATTTGTCCAGTTGCGAATGGGTCGTTACTGGTAAGTAATTTCAAATCGATAGTTCCGCAATAATCTTCAAACAACCATCTGAATATCTTGAGTACAGTTCCTTTACCACTACCTTTTGAACCATACAAATACATGAACTTTTCGATCTTGTACATGTTGTTGGTAAATAAGGCGCCCATGAACCAAAGAATCTTGTCTAGTTCTGCTGGGGCATATAAAGTGCCGAGCAATTTCATAAATGCTACGGGTTCTCCTTCAGTTGGAGAATACGATAATTGTGAAGTTGCATAATCTCGTCTCTGCATTTTATGATCAGCGAACAATACTTTCTGATTGAATGGAATATCATTCTGTTCGGTGGCTTTACAATAGTCAATAAATAATCGGAACTTTCCACCAGAAGCTTTCCGAATTTCTTTTACTTCAATTCTTAACCCAGGGTTCTTCTCTCGAAGTTCTTTTGCTTCATTCCACAATAGACTATCAATATCGTGAAATAAGTTTCGTTGTAATGTGTCCCATCTATGTCCATTCCAATAAGCGTAGAACTTGCCACCCTTTACGACTAAATCTTTGGCATCACCAAAAATGAAGTCGGGCGACACCTCGTAATCACACGATCTGTTATTGGAAGTGAACTTTTTGACGGTGACGTCCAAAAAATCCATTTATACCTCCTATCGCTATTATGTCACCCGCGATCCCAAAATCGCCCCCCAAAAGCCCATTGTTTTATATATAAGTTAAAATTTTAACTCGTTCTACAACAATATACAGTACACCCAGTTTTTTGGGATTTCGGGGCATTTTCGACCATTTTCCCCTCTTTTTTCGAGATGATCGTCCGAACCAAACTCTAAAATAGTATAATAAAAATGGTGGGGTAGGCGAATCCCCCAAAAATTTTTGGGGGACGAAATTCACCAAATTATCCTAAATTCCAGCCCATATTCGCTGTTTTTCTCGTCTAATTGATGCCAAAAGTCCCTCTCAAATACCAAATCATACTCGAATCCAAGGACTTCAGCACGGAAATATTGCCCTGGTTTGTACGTATCTTTCAGCTTTTCAGGCCCTTTATACATGAATTTGAACCCCTGGATCTGCCCAATATCATCTTTGACATAGGCAATTCCAACCCAATTATGGTCTTTAAAGACCTTGAAATCAATGCTCTTTCTCAATCAGTACCACCTACAATTCTTACAGTTTTCTCGGGATTATTATGTTCCTTATCTAATAGGAAATGTTCCCGAATCTCTTCCCATTCGTCTTGATTGAAATACAGCTTTACATGTACTGGTGGCTGAGGTAATATGGTCTTAGACTTAGGGTATACATGTTTAACTCTCATCTCGTCCCTCCAATTCTTTCCGTCCAGGAAATTGAAAATCGGGGAATTTAATCGACTCCCTGGTCTCCAAATTAAATGCCCACCGTCGATCATGACTAGTCCACCATTTACTAACAGCTTCACCAGTTATTCCACGGCTCTCAAGTCCCTTACAAACAGGAATTTTATTCGTCATCGTCAAGTCCTTCTTTCTCGAAGAAAATGGATTCACCTTCCTTATCTACAATTTTATTGAAAGGACAATCAGTCTTCTCGAAATATGTAGTGAAAGATCCATCTCCATTAGCCACAATACGAACAACCTCGCCTTTCTCGATACGAGATAACATCATATCAAGCATAACGCGATCGTTTTCCTTTTTAGTTTCTTCTTTTTGCATCTCACGAATGTAATACGAGATTGCGTCGATGCCATCAGGGAATTCATACACGGCCTTATGACCATAATCCACCTTAACGGATTTAGGCAATGTACTAGGATGCAGTGCGTTTGAGATTTCAAATAATTTATCCTGGTCAACTTCGAGATTTAACTCAAGTTTCTCAGGGCCTTTCAAAGAAATCCCAGAGAACTGTGGTTGGTATTTAATACCCTTATCCGCAAGGCCTTCTTCAATTGCTTTTTGGAGAGAAACGGTTTTGCCATCACGACGACCGGGCATAAAAACCATAGCTTTTGATTTGGTTTCATCGATAGATTTCACAACCGAAGTATCCGCCTTCTTAATAATATCCTCAATGTTTCCATCAAGCTCTTTAAGGCGTAATTCCTTCCATTCAGCCGCCTTTTTACCCTTCAACCAGCACGCAGCCATCGCAGCGTAGTTAGACAGGTCTTCTAAGGTGTCTACAAGGCTCTCAGAGGCGATCTGAGCGCGTTTAGAAGGATCATTGAGTGAAACTAAGCGCTCGAATTTGTCGTTCATACGGACGATGCCAGCCACCAATCCGAAGGTGTCTAAACTCTTCTCAAATGAGTTCCCATAGTCGTGATTTTTGCGTTTGAACGTCTCAAGTTGGTGTTCGTATTGGTCTTCCATTGATTTTGGTGTTAATTTATCAGTCATTGTTATACTTCCCTCCGTTAACATTTACTTTAATATCTTTCATTCCCGAACGACCTATAAGAAGAGATTGAATATCGCTCTCATCAAATATATACATCGCCTCTACACCACTCCATACAGGACCAGGATCTTTATGGATTGTGTGGATAACAATATTATGCCCTCGTCTATCATGGTCCCATTTACGTTCGATCTTAATTACCTTTCGGCAAGATGCATGAGCGTTCTATGCGCATCAAACTTATCAAGTTCATCGATCGCAATACCCTTAACACCATTCATGGCGATAATTTTGGTTCCCTCTTTATCAATACTTTCCATAAAATGGATTTTGATATAGGAACTATAGTAACTAATATCCGTAACCAATAGAATTAAATCAGTTGGTTTGTCATCAGAATAGGTAATAGCGACCTTTTTATATTGTTTGTCTTCTAACATCTCACTTCTCCTTACCAGAATAAGTTAAAACTTCATGCATAGGGAATATTGTTACCGTTCTGCAATCTTCACGTTCGTCCCATACGATAGTTAGTGATTCCTCGTGATTATCATAGTGAGTAACTTGCACATCATGCACATTTGGAAACATGCGACTTGACCCATCTACAAAAACTACTGTTAATGGTTTGGTTCCATAGTAATTCAACGAGTCGATCAATTCAAATACATAAGAACTAGATGGATAATGATGAACTACCCCATTTTTTAACACAATATGCCACTCATCACCAACAAACTCTATCTTATCCACTTTGTCATGAATTTCAACAATGCGTGGATCGCCAACTTTTCTAATAATTACAAGTCTATCATGATTTTTCATTACTCGGCTCCTTTATTTATACGCTTTAATTGGATATGCTTCGTGGAATTCTTCTTCCGAATTAAAAGCCTCAATCAATCCAACATTATTTACAGGGATAAACACTTGTTTTGTAAACCCTTCTGGGTACTGTTGAATAATATGAACGAAGTCTCCATCGATTTTGCTTTCTTTAACATAACGAAAAATATTGTTAGCAACTCCAATTAAATTCTTAGCTTTATTGTCATCAATATAACTAATAACATTGACGGCCAATTTCTCTTTACACATTATTTTACTCCTTTAGAATCCAACACATCGTTAACGAAATTACGATTTACCTCACCCAACTCCAATAGTTGATCCAAATATTTACGTCCATAAGAACGTTGGCTCTCTGTGATTTTACCCTTAGATACATTCATAGCAGCTAAGCGGCTGTAATCGAAGATATCGGTGTTTGGTTCAAGGATTTGTTTGCAGTAAATAGCTGGGAAGATGATTTTGTTACCATCTACAATATTCAATTGTGTGATTACTGAGATATCCCAACCGAAATAGTAGTCCTTAGTGGCAACTTTCTTACCAGCCATACGACGAATATCGGCAACACTGATTGTGCCACCGTATTTAAGGAGGTCTAGGAATGTTTGGAGGGTCAATTCAAGCTGATCTTCAACTGTTGACCCATAAGAACCTGGGTTGATTGTGTTGATGAATTCTGCTTGGTCTTTGAAATGGTTCTTTTCAATAGTCGGAATACGTGTAATATCAAGTTTCATTGTTTGCAATCCTTTCTGCGCAACGATTTAAAATTAGATCCTCCATAAGAATTAGTTCTTTAGGAGTGTAGATTATCTCGGATTTAGTCTTGGAATAAATACCGAAATGTGAGTTGTAGTCAATATCACTTACATCTGGCCAATTATATTGACCGTATAAGCGAGAATTAAATAGTTCGTCAGTGATTTGACTGTGTGGAGGGATTTTGTATCCCGTCACGAATGGAATATTGTATCCATGCTGAGGTACAAAGCAATTATCAACCTTAGAATGCTGCAAACGGATTGAGAGGAAATAACCCTTACTCAATCCATCAGCCATGTAGTTATCAAATTTCAGTTGGTCATTACGAATGTCCTGTAGAAATCTAACAAGGCCCGCAGCTTCTGAGAAAATGAGCATACGCAAATCGCGATTACGCTCAGATAGTAGTAGGTATGGAAATGGGATCTGGAATACGCTGCCTGGGAAATAACCGATCAACACATTACAATACCCAGGGATATAGATATTGACACCTGGATTATTCCGAATTCGGTGCAAAATCCCACCCCGGGCAATTTTTGATAAATCGATTTCTAAGTCGAATGGCTTGAAATACGAACACTCATTCAGCATCTCTGCCAAATACTCTGATCTGTATTCACGCGCAGCAGCATAGTCAGGCTCCTTCCCAAATGGAAATAAGATACCTGGATTAGTGATCATAGCAGCCTCCCTTGCGGAACCGCTCGATATCGATAAATAATCCTTGGTTGTCTGGATGGTCAACGCCATACAATTGGTCACCGAATGTCACGAGAGTTCCTTTAGAACCATCATAACCTCTGTCTACAGGGATCATAGGATAGATATCGCAGTTAGCATTAGTCCAAGCCACAAGAGTAGCTGGGTTATGAGCCAACCCATCAATAACAGTACCAGGATTTCCATTAGTACGCATAATACAAATAAGTGGTACAGCGATTGTGTCACATTTAACTGTGAAGAATCGTAGGTTCTGAGATAGAGTTGTCTTCTCCATGATATACCCGGAGTCGTTAATTAAGAAACGATATCCAGGGATATCAACAGCTCGTTCATTACCAACAGTATAATTAGTTACCCCGTATTTGTTCGAGTCGAATATAGTCTTAGACGGATCAACTTTGAAGTCAGATGGGATAACATCAGCCCAGTATTTACCACGGACATTCCATTGGTTTAGGATAAGTTGGTTCTTCCAGATGAAATTAATACAATCTTTACGTAGGTCTTTAGACCAATTATATCCCTTGCGGACGTACCACATAGAGAATTTGAGACGAACGCGAGCAAATGCCCGCGCTATCCCACTAGCAATTGCTTGTAAGATATCATCAGTCTTCATTATCTTCCTCCTCGTCTTTGTAAGGGATTGTGAATTCTGGGTCGAGTCGTTCTTCCATGATTTCGTAAATACATACGTTCATTTCGTTATAGAGTGCTTCACATTCGTTGTATTGGTCGAGGTCAATATGGAATAGGCCATAAGTGTCGTCAGCATTTGGACGATGTGCACGGTCATGCTCAATAAATGAGATGAGAGTGTCGTGGATAACTGGGTCAATATCAGATTCGTAGTCAAGACCAATAGTCTCAATCAACCAACCAGCGACTTGTTCAGTAGATACACGATATAGTGCGTCTGCTATAATTTGAGAATACTCTAGAAGAGCTTCAGCAACAGACGCCCAGTCACTATTAGGCGTTCCGAAACCGAAATGTTCGGTACGGCGCTGAACAATATCCTCACGACGTCCCCAATCACCAACCTTAGACTTAAGAGGGTTGAATTCCCAGGAGAACAAGGCAATAAGATCACGACGTAATTGTTCGTCTTGGATATCATAACGGTCGAGGACGAGTGCCTTGTAATAATCAAACGCTTCTGTCGAATGTTTTTCATAAATGATGCGATCATGTTCCATATCAGCTCCTTTTAATGCTCGAATTTGGCTGCCCATGTCCTCAACACTCTCTATGATATCGCGGACAGGACGTTCTTTTTCACGGTAGTTATATAGACGAGTCTTACCTTGAGGTAATTTCTGAACAAAGTCGTATAGAATTCCGTCTTTGCTCATCTCTTGAATACATTCCTCAGTGAGTGGATCGTATTCTGCGCCGAAATTACGTTCGTATGGCGTCAACTCACGACGAATAAATCCGTCTTCAGTCTTGAACCAATCGTGCCTATCATCAACTGGAAGGCCTTCGAGCTCGCGAATATGGCGTTCATTCTCAATTTCACGCGCCTCACGCTCAGCGATTTCTTCCTCAATCTTTTTAGCTTCGGCTTCTGCAACTAACTCTTCGTAAGATAAGCCCTCTGCTTCCAAAGCTTCTTCTTCCTTCCACCATTTATAGATGCGGTAGGCACCATAAGAGATGCCCGCCACACCAGCCAAACTCAAAATAACTTTAACCGATGCTTTCATTATATGATTCCTCCTAATATTAAGCTAATTGTTTGCGGCCTGGGATAATATCACGCAGGTTTGTAGTAGAATACAAGTTACGAGGCGTTTGCCAGCGTACATAGATTTGTGGTTCATGCTCTTGTTTGTCTTCGTTCCATACTTCATGAGTATCCCATTCTAGATAGAATCCATCAGTATCTGTCCAACCAAATGGGAGAGCTGCTTTAGGCACTTCAAATCCGAGTGCATCCAACACTTCAGCAAATGTCAACATACCACCGCCAGATTGAGTGTTGATCTTTTGAGTTAACATGTTGTCCACTTCTTTAACCCAAGCTTCGTTGTAGTCTGGATCATCAGATGCATAGTGGCGAGAGTATTTGAACCAGCGTCCATAGAAATCCCCTTCCTTAGGAACGATAGATTCTACTTCAACTTCTTTTCCGTCGATTTCAACTTTCTTAGTTTCAACCGGCGCGTCAATTTTCTTGAATGTTTCTTCGTCTAACACTTCTTTAGCACGTAGACGGTAGCGAGCGTGTTCTTCTGTGACCATTGTGAGAGCAGCAGATACGGCTTTAAGACGGTTTGTTTGGATGGCAAAGCCCAATCCAATAGCAGCAGTAGATGCGACAGCAATAGCAACTGGTACAGCAACATCTTTAGTTACGTCTTTGATTACATCCATACGAGTGTATTCAACGTTTTGCGCATCGAGTTCTTCGTATTTAGCTTTGGTAGCTTCAAGCTTTTTGCCTGATTGGATACCTTTATATACGGCAACGCCATATCCAACAAGTCCAGTAGTCACTAATGCGACTGGAGCGTACTTCTTAGCAAGAATTTTAGATACAGTATATGAGTGTTTTGCAGCAGATTTAATAGATTTCATGTTTGGTAATTTCATTTTAGTTTCTCCTTTGTGTCTTACTTAGCATCACGGTTATATGTGATGTTCTCTTTAATCCAATCTTGTGTTTCTTTTTCGATTAAGAAACTGAACCCTGAACTATTTCCACTTGAGAAATGACTTTGGGCTTTGCAGGTTGCGTTGTTACGGATATAGTCCGTGTGAGTAAATGTGAGATCCCAATCTGGACCGTAGAAATTAACGGTTACACTTGTGACATCAGCGAATAACAATGGTCGCTGTTCACCCTTGGGATAGATTCGAAGCTTCATATAGTTCCTCCATGGTTTTATCTATAGCCTGTTCAACGGCTAAGTCTTTAATTGAAAATTTGAATGCTGGGACATCGAAATATGGCATGATTAGAAATCCCTGAGAACGTCTGAATATGTATGTGATGTTCTCATAGTCAACCATATATACTTGTCCGTCTTTTGAAGTGGTAATATCATCAATATCTCTTAGAGTATCAACGTATGCACCATCCAGCATAACAATAGCATTTAATTTAGTTTCGTTTATATGTTTCATAGACCTGCTCCAATACTAAATAACAGATACTGAATTGGTATAAGAAGAATATAAATGCCGTAATCCAAAACCACAACATAATATCCAATACCCAAAACCAGTATAGCAGATATAGCAACCCTACAGTCGCTATAATAGTTGGTAGCGTGAGAAGTAAGGCCTTAATCACTTTGGTCATCTGTCTTTCCCTACCCATAATATAGCTAATATAATCCACCCAACCGGTGGTGTGCACAATAAAAACAAAGTTCCTAGACAACTTTTCATGACTAGCCTTCTTTCTGTTTGAATTTACATACGATGCAGTATTTAGTTCCCGCATCAACAGTACGAATATCGACATTTGATTTAATCCAGATATAGTTCTGGTCACGAATATCGAAACAGTCTTCTGGCAATTCCAGAAGTATCTTAAAATCACGTAGGGTCATCTCCTCAACGGTATCCATGTGAGCGACAATGCGCTTCACCTTACCTAAGTCTGAGGTTGTGATCCCTTGTGACATAATACGATTCCAACGATCACTCATCTTTTCTTAATTTCCTAATTCTTTGTATTTCGCCAAATTCGATAGCGATGAAAAATGAGGCTAGTAAGAATCCGCAGAACCATAATCCGCCGAATGATACTTGTAAGTACACGTAACCTTCGGTTAGGCAAATGCCTCCATACATTAAAGCACCATATAGTATCCATATAGTAACCAATAAAATAATGTTTACAATAGGATTGAAATACGGTTCTAATTTATTCATCTTACACCTCCACTGGGATTGGGAATTGTATTTTGAATCCGCCTCCACGGGCCGCCACAATACGGGCCCCATCCAACCCATTAGAACCTCCAAGAGTCGTCCAACCATATGCCTGATCAGTAAATGCTGCTGGCTGGTCAGATAACTCGTAGAAGTCACCGACAGTAACCACCCCATATTGGTCAAGGTTCGCCAGAAGAATATTAAATACTTCCTGAGCATCTTGACGAGTCTCGAAGACAATATCATTAACTACATTAGAAGCCCTGTTGTTACGCTTAGCGAAATTCTTAGTGTAGTCGTTTCGTCCATTAGAACGATATGTATCCATGCGGGTTACGTTGCTAGGACGTCCCCAGAACGATCCACTATTACCTCTACGGTGAATATAGTCATCACCAAAGATAGCACGCTGTACGGCTGTGACCAATACATCAGCAACTGTGTTTTGTACAGACGGCACAATTACCTCTTGTACTAAATGAGTAGCTGCGCCACGGAATCCTTCTTCACCAAATAGGATATGACTAAACCATTTACCAACGCCAGGCTTCTCGATTCGTCCTTTGGCTACCGCCGTAATATGCTTTTCTTCTAATTCACCCTCAGCAATTTGGGTTGTTTTTAGTTTTACTTTATCGTAAGATGTTTTGGTCATCTAAATCCTCTCACTTTCTATCGTAGCAATCCACTGTGCGTCTTCGGGATTCATACGTTTCTCTATTCCAGACAAAGCGTAATAACGCTCTCCACGATATGACATCACATCTCTATATACATTTAGTTCTGTAGCCAAATCAGCTAGTGCAATATCTCGAGGCCCGTCTAGCAATAAGAAAAATGTATACCGATTTCTACCATGGTTGTGTACTTTAACAACATCATAGTCATCTAAAATTACTGCCATAAGTTATTCTTTACTAGTTTTTCCGGCTGTATACCCCCATAAGTACATAGCAATCGTCTGTAAAGCTCCTGTTAAACACACAGCCAATCGTGGGTCGGCGTTAAAGAAATAAACAAACGTAGTATATAGTGCAGCGCTAAATAACGCTCCGATAAAGCACATGCATACAGCGCCAATAAATGTTTTCACTAGTAGTTCTCCTTTCTAAATTCAAAAAAAAAGAATACGAGATGTAATATCCCGTATTCTCTTAAACGATTTTATTCGTTGTCATATGAAATGCCTTCAAATTCACCTTCAACAACATCTTCTTCAGTATTGGATTTCTTCACATATCCGTATGCGAGTCCACCAAGAATAATCAATCCGGTTGTGATCAGAGCTTTCTTAAACACAGGACGGTATTTACGAACAATTTTTTCACCTTTTTTAAAGATGGTTTCTTTTTGTTCGACAACATCGACCTTAGTTTCAGGTTGCCCTTCAACAACTTCTTTAACTTCTTCTTGGACGTTCTCAACAACTTCAGTTGCTTCGTCCTTAACTTCTTCGATTTTGTTTGAAACAGTTTCTTTTGACATTTTATAGTCCTCCTTTTTTATTTCGTTTCATTATAGTGCGTGTAATTCCTGCGGATTATTAAAACTTTTGAGGTATTCGATATGTTCCGCAATCAAATCTGGATTAGCCATCAGTGTACATACGTCAGATACAATAGAAGGTCCGTTTTCTTCTATGAAGATTTGGGAAATTTCTTTTAGATCGTTCTGAACATTATTCCCAAGTTCAATTTGATGATAGTTTATCATCAAATATGACACCACAGACTTCTCAATTGGATCTAGATTTGCGTATTTGTAATCATATGCCATAGATTTAAATAAAGCAATGATACCGAATGTCTCACTATCTTTTGCCATATCCGGAGTCTTTAACCAACTTTGCATTATTTAGTTTCCTTTCGTTTGATAGCTACCGCAGCAGATGCCAAGAACACACCAGTAGTAATGAGGGCAAGCTCTAGGCTAGATCCAGTATTTGGCAAAGTATGAGTTTCAACTTGTTTGGTTGCTTCAATTACTTTGGCCGGGATATTGCGCACAACAGGTTTCTTTTCTTCGTATTTACGAATTACAACTTGCTTAGGTGCAGGTGGTGTTTGAGGTTTAGGAGTTTCCTTAGGCTTATCTTCTGGCTTCTTAGGATCCTCTTTAGGCTTATCTTCTGGCTTCTTAGGATCCTCTTTAGGTTCCTCTTTAGGAGTTTCTTCTTTAGGTTTAGGTTCCTCTTTAGGCTTATCTTCTGGCTTCTTAGGATCTTCTTTAGGATCTTCTTTAGGCTTATCTTCTGGCTTCTTAGGATCTTCTTTAGGATCTTCTTTAGGATCTTCTTTAGGAGTTTCTTCCTTAGGTTTAGGATCTTCTTTTGGTTTTTCCTCTGGCTTCTTATCCTCTACCTTAGGTTTGTTTTCTCCATCTGCCTTACCGCTGCCGGTTACAAATTGATAAGGTACATCACGATATTGTGAATTGAAGTTGTCAGCACTAAGAACCACGCTATTCAAATAACGCTCAGCTTGTTTGATAACCTTTGTACGATAGCTAATATACAACTGATCCGAGAGTTTATCTGCAGACCAAGTGAAACCATTAGTATGGAATACAGGAGCAATCTTAGTTGCTTCAGATTCTTTTTCTTTCCAAGGGTTATTTGATTCAACAGACACCATTTTGAACGAATCCTTAACATATTCTTGGTTTTCGTCCCAAGTATCAGCAACTTTGACATTGACTAGGTCTTTCTTGGCGTAGTTAACACGCATTGCCCATACGATTTCGCCTGGGTGTTCGGCGTCCTCGCCTCCCCATTTCATAAGAGTTTCATCTTTACCGATAACACCAGTTTTACCAGTAGTAGTTTCAACCTTACGACCGTTGAAATCAAGGGCAACTTGTTGATTCTCAGCAACCTTTTCGACATTCCATTGAGTTTTGATATCAAGAGAGAATGTTTTATTTAGAGGGTGCGATTCAAAGTAGTCATTGAACACAGTTGTAACTTCGTTATTATCTTTGTTCGCAGTGGCTGTACCAACTTCTGTTCCCTCGTTATTGTTAACTGGGAATGTGTAGTTATTTACCAATTTAAGCTCTTGCGGCAATCCAACAGTGATACTGTCTCCTTTATTGATTGAAATATCATCTGGGATTTGGATATCATTAACTTTGACATCTACATCAGCGTAAATAGTATCATCAGATGTTGTTACTTCAACTGAAGGATTTTGCACTGTGATATTAGTATCTTGTTTGGTGACAACAGTATCGGCTTCGTTAGCTAATACGCTTGGTGCTGTCAAAAGGGCAAGTGCGATAGTTCCTGTAAATACGATTGCTTTTTTATTCATTTCTCTATTCTCCTAATTTTCTTAGTATTCTGCATCTGCATCATCACGTACGAGGTGTAAAACTACATTACTACCCTCGATCTCAACCTCCAACTCACGGTCACATGCCATGAATTGTGTAGCGATATCATTCATATCGCCATCCGACAAAATAAAGTTTACATGCTGTTTCACAACGAGCATAACCTCCTATAGTAAATAATTCTCATCGACAGCTGAGCGTATCCACGTCAGCGTGTCAAATCCCTCGTCCACACGACCATATATTGTATCAAGAATGTCGAGGAAATAATTGACTTTTTGTTTGTCGATTTCGTGTCCTTTGTATTTCTTGAAGGGCTCAAAATATATAGTCTCGCCGATAACACTTTCCATCTCGTCGTAATAGAATCCCTCGGCTAAAGATACTATCATTTCATCAACGAGACTTCTAACAACATTCCAAAGCATCAAGTCGATATCCAATTGCTTGAGATTCTTAGGTAACATTAAGAGTCCGAATATGTATTTACGATAGTCAGACTCAAATTTAAACGTTTGCCAATTTGTAATAAGACGATCAATATACCAATCGTCCACATAAAACATCTCTTTTAACGGTAAGTTGACTATGCTATCTCGAATATACGCAAAGAATTCGTCCTTAGTCAATATGGGGATAGATTTTGCGATATAACTCGGTTCAAGACTCTTCGTCATAATTGCTTAACACCTCTTCGAAATACTTTTCGAATTCTTCCCTAAGTTCTTTTGTATTCTTATACACTCGCCGACCATCTTGAGTGTCCTCTAGTCGATCCAGAACATCATTTGTTAGAGCGTAAATAAGCTCATATTGTTCCTTCTCGACATCAGCATACCCAAATACAGATTTGTAATACGATGTATCGAGCATAGTCATAAGAATATTGTCCACAATCCGTTTAGCAATACGCAAATAATATAGATCCATGTCTAAGACGTACATCTCTTTAGGAATTGTCATGATGAATTGAAAGTAATGCTTGTAGTCTTCCTGGGCAGGGCTAATTCCCGTATCGGGGTCAACTGCAAGCCACGCTTCAATACCTTTGTCAATATACGACGCAGGCACAAGAAGCATCTCATCTAACGGCATAGCTCGTACCATTGATACAACTGTATCTTTGAATTCGCTAGACCGTTTCACAATAGGTGATACCATTATTTAACCTCCTTTCCAAAATACTCCTTCAGTGTCTTGAACGGTGAGTCGCTATGCAGCTCCGTCAAGTAAATAGTGAAGTGCCAAATATTGTTTGTCCTATTCATCCAAAGATCCGTGATACCGATAATAAGAACCTCTTCAGCGAGATTCGTATCGTCCATAATAAGACCTGGGCGCATTGGGTAACACTTATCCATCATAAATTTATACGAGTCGTACGAATGACGAATAAGATTGTAGTTATCACTTGTGATTTCAATTTCGTCTCCGCGTTGAGACAATTTAAACATTGGTTGTTTTCTATCCATACTCTAACCTCCAGGATATAACACTTTTCTGTTGATGTTGTTTATAACATCTCGTTGATAGTCAATTTGGATTTGTTGAATTTCAACTGTACGCTCTAATTTTGTTACATGATCTTCTATTGTGGTTACTAAAAAGAACAATAGAATGAACAAAACAAATAGTAATATACTTAAAACCTTAACCCACGCATCATCTTTAAACATCACTCACCTCCAAAAAAGAAAGGGAATTGTTTAAATTCCCTTATTAACGTTTGCGGAATAAAGCCCCAGCCGTCATGTTCCATAACTTGCTGGTAATAATTCCAGTTTGCTCATAGCTGAGTACAGCAATACCCGCGACTCCGGCAGTGATCGTATTGAAAATGTCAATCGGTTTCACCTTATGTTTGATTTCTTCATTCTTCAAAGCAATTAGGCGTGCCAATCGAGTTTCCAAAACTTTCGCTGCTTCTTCGTCCTCGGCTAAAGCCAGTTCAACTTTAGTTTTCTCAATTTCTCCAGTCAAGCCATCGAATGCGATAGCGTAAGCTAAATTATCCACATCATTAAAATGTTTATTCATAATAAATTACCTTCCTTTCACTATGAGCCTTGTTTTTTCTGCGAGCTATTTAAGTAAGAGTTAGCTAGATGCTTCTCAAATCCATACCAATCGTGGACTATAGAATGATTGATTGGAAATACCTTTTTGGCTCCATAGAAATTAATACAACATCTTGAATACATTCTATAATTTCGTTTGAGGAATCCACCATCACATCCAACCAAGCACTTATTTGCAATGAACCAATCCATATCATATAGACGATCTTTTCTATCCGAGTCTAAATATAGAATGTTTCCGTGTTCTGTTGTATACAAATCAACAATGAAATATATACCATATCCCAAAGCGTGCCATGTACTAACATAGAATTTAATACCTTTAACTAGTATATACTCAGAGGATTGAGGGGTGTCCCATAGTTCATCATAAAATGGAATGTGTTCGCTCTTAACTAAAAGAAGAGTGTCGTCATTATCGCCTGTGTCTTCCGCAATATCGTTAAGCAATATAGACACGACTTTATCGCCAGTGTCTATAATATACCGAACAATACCAAACTCATCTAATTCACTCATTAGACTCCTCCTGTTCTCCTGACATTTGATCGATAGCTTTTTCGATTTCAGATATAACGAATTCTTCGGTGTTTTCAGCATCACCATCTTTTGCATGGTTACAGTCGAAGCCAATAACAAAAGTACCATATTCGCCGTTTTCTGCAAATGTGAATCCGCCATGAACTTCGATAAATTCTGAAATATCGTCATACCCGTATCCATTAAGCATATGACCTTTAGGAAGAACAATATAGCCGCATAGCCACCATTTCCTAGAGCTTAAGTCGTAACCAACTAATCCATTGGTTTGCTCAATAACAGAAAGTCCTTTGTCAGTATATGAGATTTTCTTGATAAGACATTTATAACCTTTGTATTTGAATTCTTTGATCGTCTCAATATTCATCATAGCCATACTTAAACCTCCTATTTACCATTCAACAGTTTCTCAAAAGAATCAAATTGTCCTTCTTTGATGACATCGTTCAATTCCTTATTCGAACGATTTAGGGCTCGTCGTCCAAGATAATATACTGCAAGTCCACCAGCAGCAAATAAGATACCTTGGATTGCTTCGTCCATTTGACCATACTCCTTGCCGTCGTTCAACCCTTTTTCATAAATAGCGTTAAGCTCGGCATCACCAAAATCCACTTTTTCCAATTTGTTTACTTTACTAAATAGTCCCATTTCTATACCTCGGTTCCTAAATATAATCCTTCAATCTTAATAACACGTGACCATGGTGTATAACGATTTATTGAAATACTACTAACTGCCACGTCTTTGACAATATGACCAACTAAATAAGCCCTGGATAAGTCGTTTATACAAGGCTTATTCCTTCCGCTAAGATAAATAGCGTTGAACAATTCTTGAGCGAGTTCCTCGCTAATATTTGCTTCCATAACAAACTCAGGAATCTCGTTACATGCAATTGTGTGTTTAATAGTAATATAAGGGTCGCGTAGCAAAACAGATACTACGCGTTCGTCCCCTTTAGTAGTGTAAATTAGTCTTCTAATTCTCTTTCTTCTCATTACCAAACTGCTCCTCAAACGCCTTAATTACAAATTCGTCCATTGTTTTGTCAGAAAACATATCGTCACAAATATCTTTGTATTGACGCTCAGCGCGTTTCTTAAGTTTACGTTGTAATAGGAATGATGCTCCGGTTGCCAGCGCGAAATAGATTGTGGCTTTGCGAATGCCATTAGCGGCTTCCGCCGTATTTTTCTGGTTTTTAATAGCTTTACCGTATGTTTTGTCAACATACTCATCGAAGTCTTTTCCTAACTCCACAACCTTTTGTTTACCGTCAGTAATATCGGTAACAACACTAATAGATTTAACTTCTTCGTTAAATAATTTCTCAAATGACATACTATAATCCTCCAATAAATAAAAATGTTAAAGCTATTTGATAGCTCCAAACCACGCATAACAAACTCGTACCTAATGTAATTGTATTATGGATTATGAAAAAATATTAAAAAGGTAGGAAGAATTTGGTTACTGCGTATAATGTGGTTTAACATTACATGACAATAAATTTGTATTTTGTAAAAGTAAAGTTGAAATAAAAAATATTAAAAAGGAGATCACATTTTATACAAATTATGTTATGCGCAGTTCGGAACTATCAAATATATCGATAGTTGAATAGACCCGCTAAAAGCTACATACAGATGATAGTATCAGTGTAGAGGCTTTCCTTTCGTAAATTTCCGTAAGTAGCTTGTTACACGGGACAAGGTGTATGTAAATAGTAGATTAAATAAAATTTTTCTTATGTCCCTCAATGTGCAGCTCTTAACGGGCCTATAGTATTTTAGAAGAAATCTTCTAATTGGTTTTCTGGTAGTCCGCGGAAATGTTTTACATAAGTAACCAGATCATTCTTAGTAAACATCTTGTTGACAGTAGCATCCGCTACACGGTTATCGTATGAGCATAAAGCGCATTCTGATTCTTTAGGGCCAATACCCAAATCCAATACAACAAACGACACGAAATATTTGTCGTTGATACCATAAATCCATTGGTCACGGTATTTGTCATGAATACGGTGATATGGATCTTTACGATCTATCTGCGTCGGTCTAGTGTGATACCTTATCGTCAATTTTACCATCCTCCAAGTCAATCATTTTGTTTTCCAGATCGTCGAAATCTTTATTCAATCGATCAATAGTTCGTTCAAGTCTTTCCATGCGCTCTTCTTCAATTTGGTGCTCATGCAAAGTTTGTGGGATCAAATATGTTAGCGCTAGGACAACACAGATACCCAGCGTAATCATTGACACATTATAACCTTTGTTGTGTTCATTTTTCATTCTTAGCTTTTTCCACCTCGTATTTCATTTTGTAGTATTCAGCAGCTTTGTCCCGTGTTTCCCAACGCTTCTTATACATCTCGATCTGCTGGTCTCGAGATTCGACCTTACGCTCGTATCGATAAGTGAACGCAAACAGTATGCCTAGAAAGCATAACCATGTAAGTAGCTTAGTCGCATACTCGATTGTCTTATCTTTCTTACGCATGTCCTCAATAATTAACTCAATTGAAAAATTATCCATTTAATCCTCCTTGGCAAAAAGAAAAGATGTTAGTTAATCTAACATCTAATATCCTTCGTTCTTTAATTTACGTAGAACTTTCTGTACAACATCTAGCCGCTCACGATGTGGCCCTTCATCTGCTGACACATATCCTTGTTTAACAAGCTTATCAATATGAGCTTCCTCCAACACGGCATAACCAGCCAAGCAGTAAAATCCAATAAATCGTAATGCTTTCCGTAACATAATAGTTACCTCCTTTAAATTATTTCTTCATTATATGACTTGTAATTTCTGCGGAGGCATACCTTCCCAGCAGTCCTCTAAAGAAGCTCCTGTAGGAACGGATAACAATTTATACTTCTTGCGAATATCGTTGATCTTTCTATAGATCTCGCGAATCCGCCATCTTGACCAATCGTTTGGTCTAAATGTCCATCGTATACCGGCCCATTGTGATTGATCACCGCCAATTGTCCTATAGTAAATATCGGTACTCTCAACTAACAAGTAAATCATGTCCATGTCACTTAAGTTTTCATATTTTTGAATTGCCATTCTCTGTTCTCCTTTTCTCTTTTGACAAAAATAAAAGCTGAGTGTAAACCCAACTTTTATTCTTCTGAATCTTTATTTAAGATGCATGCTAACAATACCAATCCTGTATAGATCATTCCGTTTATAACAACTGTGTTAACAGCCCCTTGGCCAATCGCTTTCCAAATTTTCTTAGAAAATTTTTCTTGGTCTTTAACCTCAAGTACTGTATCCTCGTAATTGTATAAACCAAATACTCCTTTGTTGATTTCCATGTTAAAATCCTCCTTTAAATTATTTCTTCATTATAGAGTATGTAATTTCTGCGGAGTTAATATACCTTGGCAATATCGTATAAGCGATCTTCTCCAAAATATACTCCCTTGTCATTAATACTCAAACAAGGAAGATCTTCTACCGGTGTATTGTCATCTAACAAATCACCAATAGTATCAACAAATGCTCTCACAGCCATCGTTAGATTAGGCGCATCACGTTTATTGATCCATGCCGTACGAGCTGTAAGTCCTGCATGAGGATTTGCTGTGTGGATATATAGTCCATCGAAATATGACTTGTCAGGATCTACATTACCATGCACAACAATATTCTCATCGTTGACCTGCATATTAATATACAACTCGACAACATCGAGTTTTGGTTTGTATGAGCCGCGAATAAACTTGTATTTAATTGAGTATACTTTCGGCACACGTTTGACTTCACCTCGTGGTTTTCTACGAGGACTTTTCTTTCTAGTCTTGCTTACTGCCATGACTACCTCCTTAATATGAAATTCAAAAAAAAATAGGCTATAAATTTAACCATCCGGAATCGAACCGGCATTTACAGCTTCCTCTCGCGGTACCTATTTTCTATATGATGAAGGTGTGCGTGAATTCGAATCCGCGACCTTCCAGATCTCTCTGGCTGCTCTACCCCAACCGAGCTAAGCACCTTCTTCATTATAGTGTATGTAATTTCTGCGGACAAAAAGAAAGAGGGAATGAATCCCTCGATCAATCACAAGCTTTCGTAGAATTTGATAATTTCTTCAATTCCTTTGTTGAACTCTCTAACTTTGTCCCCCATATCATCGATCACCATTTCCATCATCTCTAAGTTGTGTTTGTCAAGTTTTTCGATTACCTCTTTTTTCAACTTAATATTCACGGAGACTAATTGTTCGTTAACCTTCCACAAACGTTTAGTTCCTTCAATTACCTCATCGCGCGAAATACATTCCAATAGCGGTTTGCTTTCTTTTACAAGTCGATCAAAGACATTACGTATATACTCTTTAATATGATCGTCGAATTCTGAATGATTCAACAACCAACATAAATGAGATTCAAACATGTCTCTGATTTCATTGTCGTCAAACATAAATGCTAGCGAAATCATGTTTCGTTGATTTAAATTAAATTCCTTTGTTGTGTTAGTCATAGTAATGACCCTCCTTTAATATTTCTTCATTATAGGGCATGTAGAAACTGCGAATTTAGGTTAAAAATCACTCCCGGGGAATTTTTAGAAAATGAAAAAAGAAGGGAGCCATGTAGACTCCGCTTCAATCCTATTTGCCTTTTCTGTTGAAATATTCCCGAGGGCTCATATTATAGTTGTTGTCATGATTAGAAATTTCTTTTTGTAACTTATTGTATTTATTTAAATACTTATTGATTTTCTTATCAGTCTTACCACCATTCTTTTGATAACGTTCCTGAGCTACTCGCCGTAACTCTTCGGCCTTGTTATACTTTTTAGCACCCTTTACTTTTTCTTTAAGACGCCATTTAGTATAACCGCCATTGTTGGTTCCGTCACCTTTGTGTTCTTTGTTAATATCCTTAACAATTCCCTTGGCTTGTTTCTTTAACTTTTTATATGACTCATGATTGGCTCTTAAGTCAGCATGACGACTTCTTACGCCCCATTTCATTCCTTTCTTCCCGTAGTGCTGAATAACACTTTGAGAATTATCAATCGCTGTATATGTCATAATTTACCAACCATATCCTCAGCGTCGTCTAGATAGTTGTCATCAATCCATTGAGCAGATTGAGGAGACCCAATCCGAGAATATCCGTCCACTTTCTCATAGACACGCACACGAGAACCTTTCTTGAATAGTTCTTTTTCTTCAGCACCAGCGAACGGTTGAGCTTCGACCCAGTAGTCCTCTGTGACTGTCGCTTCGTAATATGGTTGTTCACTCGATGGCAGATGCGTACCAACATTCAACTCATGCTCGAAGCTGCTTTCAGCCATCTCAAGTTGAGGAGGGTTAGGGACACGAGCTCCACCGTTGTAACGATAGAAGTAGAAATATGGTTGACCATTATAACCCCAGATTTCATCGTGGTTATTTCGAGTAATACCATTATATCCATAGTTACAGTGGATAATAGTTCCTTCTGAGTCTAGGAAAATACCTGTGTGACCAAATGCCCCAGCAGAATATCCTTTTTGACCCCAGATGAAAATATCACCAGCTTGTACGTCAGCTTCTTGGTTTTCAGCCAACAGTACCCAGCCATTTTGTAACAACCAGTCGTGCATTGTCTCAGTCGAGCAAGGCCAAGGTAGAGTGCTCATACCACCGGCTACACCAGCATAATACATTGATGATGAGCAGTCAAATGAGTCTGGGCCTGTACGACGTAACATGGAATATGTCACCCGTCCTTCACGAGCAATCATCCATGCGAGCATCAGTGCGGGATTTACTGTCATATTAAGTTCCTCCGTTAAATTTGTGGTTTAGTTCGCATTGAAGACATCTTGTCGACTTTGACCTTATGATCACGGAGTTTGCGATATCGTTCTTGACGTTTCGAAGCTAATGCTTTGATTTGTTTTCCATAAATACCTTCTTGGTATTTAGCAAGGTGTTTGTCAGAAACTTTACCTTTACCGTAAATACGTTCAAGAGTAGCTTTGTCACTAGCTTTGTTAAGTGCTTTACGTTGGTTCCAATAGGCAATATCTCTAGAGTCTTTGTCATCGTCACGAAGATCTTGACCCGATGCAAGGTCGTATGGATTATAATCTTGCATGTCCGCTTGGTCACGGTTTTTACGCCATTTCATACCTTTTTTACCATAGTGTTTGATTACGCTTTGTGAGTCGTCAATTGCTGTATATGCCATATTTAGTTTCCTCCAGTTTCTGTTGCTGCTTTCTTAAAGTCGTTCGGATTTAGGTGAACGACGTCTTGCCACTTTAAAATTTCTACGATACCGTTTTTATGATAATCTGAGAACAGTTTGTAGATATCTGTGGTATCTTTAGGAATTGTGAGTGGTTTATTCACAGTAACCATAGCAAAGTCACCTTCCCAACCCTCAGCTTCGTAATTCGGAATACGAAGTTTGATTTGAGATCCTGGGAAATATGATTCACCAAGTTCTCCTTCTTTAAGGTATTGGATAAGAGTTGCAAATTGGTTGTCGTAAATAAATGGAGAGCGCAAGTTAACGTCTAGCAAAGTAGACATCAAAGTGTGCTCATTACGATATTGAAGATCTTGAATAAGGTACTTACCAATCTCTTCGTCAGTTTGTTGCTTCATATCTTCCGTTAGGACATAAGGATATTCGTAGCGGAAATATGGATTGTTATCCACAACCGCTACCTTAGTCCCTTCTTCATCTTCGAAGCGTTCTAGTTTAAACATAAATTAACCTCGTTATCTAGTAATTTGGTCTGGCCACGGATCGTCCGTGATATACGTCATAGTTGTAAATCGAATATCTCCAATATCACGATCTGTTGGTACGTCATTCAGGAATTGCAAGCGCACTTGTCTAGAATCAGTCACACTGCCAACGTAGAATGTACCGTAAGGAACACCCTTATCGTTTGTCATATTTCCCAATTTAGATCCTGTAGGGATAAACCCGTCTTTAAGACCTCCTTGAGGAATGATCGTTACAAATTTGTTACGGTCTGATGGGTGATCTGCATATCCAGCAGCTCCTCTTCGTTTGATACCGAACCAACCCCAAGACAATCCACCCCAAGTGAGTTCGACAGTGGAGTTGACACGACGGAATGTCAATACCGCGCCATTTAGAGGAGAACCTGTCATCGGCATTTTAACCGCTCCAGTATCGCCATATAACACACGCCAACAATTTCGTGCTTGATTACGATCCGCATTCTTAGCATACATTTGAGTCTTGATCCATTTCAATGCGCCGTTCTTACGAAGTCGGTCGACATATACCGATCCGATTGGGATATCCTTAAGAGTTGTGATATTATCACCATCATATGGGTAATTATCACCAAATACAGTATCTACATCATTACCCGCAACGATAGTAGTACCACTACCAGACCCACCGTTTACTGCTTTTATAGCCTCGGTCATCCGTGACGTAGTAACAAATGGGTCTCCACCATTACGAAGTTTGTCGTCGACCACAGCATCAATACCAAGAGCCAAGTGTTGGTTCTTGATATTTGTTGTCATTTGGGTTAGAAGATTTTCGTATGTTGGGAAAATAGCGTATAAGTCATTGAGTTTCTTGTATTCTGATGGGATTTCTACTGTCGGAGCAGGTTTGTTCTCAAGAGTTGTAACCCGTCCATCAACGTCACTAACTTGTGATTGTAGACCAGTAACATCAGATTTAACCTGATTGAGCTCTGGCTTAGTCGCAAAGTTAGTAGTATCGATAGTTGGAGATTCTCCTGGAGGGCCGGCAGGACCTTGTGGTCCAACTGGACCTGGTTGTCCATCTTCACCTTTAGGGCCACGTTCGCCAGGTTCACCTTTATCCCCCTTAGGACCCGGAGGTCCAGGAGGGCCTTGGATACCTTGTTCACCTTGCGGTCCAGGAGTACCTGAGCCACCAACTCCTTGTTTTTTGATTTCTTCGATTTCTAAATTGGCAGTACCAACTCTGCCAGTTAGAGCTTCCAAACTTGATCGAAGTTGATTAACCTCAGAAATACTAGGACCTGGCGCTGGAAGTCTTAATACTACATTCGCGCCATTATATAAAGTTGCTCCACCATCAATATCATCGATCACTCGAAAGTCAACATCTTTAACAAATTCATCTAGTTTACCAGCAGTCTTGATATCTTCCCAGATAGTGGTAACATAAGAATCGTCCTTCTTAAGAATAGTTGTAATATCTTGAGAAGTAAGTTGATCCTTCAGTGTCTTCAGGATCGCCTCAGAAATACTAGCAGATAACTTCTGCTCAATACCTTCTAGTTTGGTGTTGATCCCAGCGATGTTCGATTCGTTAGTCTCGATCTTGGTAGTAAGTTCGGACTTAACCGTGTCAGCATATCCATGTGTATCCACCCCAGCAATCGCCCGTTGGACAATCGGATCGATAAATTCATTAGATTGGAGTTTCTCGTTAATTGTGGAGGTCACACTATCCACAATAGCTTGTTTCTCCTCTGTGAATTTAGAGTTAACCAAAGCTGTCAAATCTAATTTAAGCTGAGGAATGTCGACGGCATTAACAATCTCTGCTTTAATTTGCTCTGTCTTGGTGTTGAACTCACTAAGGATATTTGTCTTAATTGTATCCACGTCAATACCAGCAACTTTAGATTCGACGGCTTGAATCTTACTGTCCTGATTTTGCACGGATTTTGATTGTTCTTCTTGGATCTTATCGATCTTAGCTGTTACAGCCGTAAGAACATCATTCTGGATCTTATTGGTATCGATAGACTTGATCACACGATTGAGAATGTCATTCTTAAGAGCGACAGTGTCAATTTCAACCCCATCTTTATCCGATAGTCCAGTGTTAGCAATAACTTTGTCAATGACGCTTCGCAAGAAATCAGTATTAACTACATCGGATCCCACCTCGACGTAAATATCACCATTTGTATGGAAGTCACGGACAAATAAGTACTTATCTGCGCCAGTATAACCACGGTCAGCTCCGTCTTCGTCCTTTGGAGAATATACATCGAACTTGACAGTGATAGGTTCAGATAAGAATGACGATTTAGGGACAACGATTTTAGCGTAGCCCGTATAATTAATTAAATTATTAGGAATTTCAAGATTTAGGCACCCAGTAGTAGGTTCAAATTTAGCTTGAATTTCCTCAGAAGTATCATGTGATGTCCTAAACAAGACACCGGAGATAACCTCTGTATCCCCGGCACCCGGCTCGGCAAATTTGATACTTAAGCTGCGATCTGTACCGTCATCGACGATAGTCACAGGCGTATCTAAATATCGCATTTAAGCCTCCTTGTGTTATTGTGTAGGAGTGTTCTCCTTAGCGAATGGATATGACAAGGCAATTCCGTTTTGTCCGAAATATCCGTTTTCTTTGAATTCAGAAGCAGGTTGTCCAGCATATGTGAATTCACGGTTTGCTTGCACGATGACAAGTTTACCTTCGCCATCAACCTCAGTATGACTTGGGTCATTTACTGTGAAGATGTCTTGGGCTTTGATTTTCATGCCATCTGTAGCAGCAGGGAGTTGTTCTGCAAATTGTTTGTAGACAACACCGTATTTAACACCATCGCTCATTACAGAATTGAGAATAACTGTATGAGTCAGTTTGTTGATCTTTTCAATGGCTTCTGCGTTACTGTTGGATTTCGTATTCGCATTGTCAATCTCCTTAACAATTTCTTGTTGCGCAAACTCTGAGAAATTCGTGTAGAATTCCTGACGTTTGATTTGCTTCAACAGATCATCATGGTCTTTCGATGTTTGGTCACCGTTTAAGATGTAGTCCATGACAGCAAAATATGGATTATCTTGCTTGATGGACACAACTGTGCCAATGACAGCTCCATCAGAACCATAACGAGGATATACGTTTGTTACTTTGTATTCGCCATAAATACCCATTATTTATTTTCCTCCGTAGCATGTGGATCTGGTTCACCTTCTAGTTTACGCAGATCTTCTGTGAGTTGATTGTTTTCATCAACAAGTTTTTGGTTTTCTTTTCTAAGTTGCTCATTTTCTTCAAACAAAGCTTTACCCTTAGAAATATAGAATTCCGCTTGAGCTTTAAGCATAGCGTTGTTTTTCATAGCATCCGATAATACAAGAGATAACTCTTCGAATGATTCTTTATATAGTTGTTCGTCGTTCATTTATTCTCCTATTTAAAATGGTATTTATTTAGCACATCACCGATATGTTTTTGAATGGCTTTACTTTTAAGATCCCATCCATATGATCTAATAACACCGAAGCATGTCAATAAATCCCATAGATAACCACCAGCATTAAGTCCACCAGTTCCTAAATAAAGATTCTTTGTATAGACTCCTTCAAAAAGCTTATCGCCACGACCTAGATAATGTTTTATACTTCTTTCATTCATAGGCATAAAAAATGACATTCCATCTTGAGTATTATTATGTAAAACCCACGGACTACGATATTCTCCATTGGAATAAAAGTGTATACGGTCAGACACAATCTCGAAAGCTGATTCTTTATAGCCTTTACCTTGTCCTGAATAAATTCTTAGTCCAGAAAAGGTTGCGTTCTCAGTGCTTTCCGTTTTATCATGGTTTGTGCCTAGAACAATCTGAGCAGCATTACTATCTCTAAATCGTTCAGCAATAAAACCACTTTTTGTCATCTTAAGAAATTGCGAGGAGTTTGTGTCATCGATTCTTCGAATAGTTCCTGTATTAGAATATAAATTAAGGGCGCCGCTCTCGAGATCAAATACTGTTAAATCATTTAACGACCTAAGTTCACCGCCTCGAAGTCGAGAGGCGCTCATAGTCCCAGTGACAATATTACTTGCATCCATATTAACAATCTTGACTTGCCAAGCATTAATCGTACCAGCAGTAATCTTACTAGCATTCAAATCCTCAATCCAACTCTCTTTGATAAATGCTGTGCCGTTAGCAATAACATCACCATCAAGAACAATGCTTTTACCTTTGAGTCGTACGCCAGAAGTATCAGCATTAATCGAAGTGATTACATCTTTAGGGCCGGATAGGCTTAATGCCCAAGCATCGTTCTTTTGAGATATGATAGTTGAGGATACACCACCAGATGGTTTGTACCGTCCAACAGTTTCTCCACGTACCAACATAATCTCCTTAATACCAATTCGACCTTCACCAGTTAATTTGATTCGGAATGAGAATCGTCCGTTATATCCATTGACATTATCGAATATATGCTGACCAACTACATCGAATGTATCTTTGGTATAGGTTTGGTATTGATAGCCAGGTTGTGCTGTCAGTCCTTTAGTATATACCGGCGTTCCGTTGTTATCGATGATTTGCAATTCGACATTCATATCTTTATTGCCTCGATAAACTCCGGTTGCATCCATGTGGTATTTACAATAGAAAGTATACTTATCACCATCTTCCATTTTGTCTATAACCAGAGGTAATGACACAAATGCGGAATTGTTTGAATATGTTCCATCGTAACTGCCTTTAGAAAAATAGAAATACTCGGCACTTCCGTAATTTCCAGGTCTGGTAGATGTCGTGTATCCATCAACTCCGTTAGTGAAGTTACTTAATTTTGCGGATAAGAATGTGTCCGTATCGACAATCAAGTTATCGGTTGATTGTGACGCATTGGTGATAACTGTTTTGATCTCATCACTTGACTGGATTAACTGGGAAATAGACGTGGTGATCCCGTTTTGAGTTGTACCGAGAGTACGTTTGTAAATATCAACGGTCTGTAGGACTTCTTGGAATTTCTCACTCGAATCGAGGTCAATATCCTCATATGCCGGAGCATAATCCGTCCATAAGTCTCCATCCCACATCATCGCATCTTTAATATCAACCGCGACAACAGTACCAGCAGCTTTATTACCGGCATCAACACGGAATCGGATTTGCATACCGTTATTAAGAGAATTCTCTGAGATATTAAACCAACCAATTTTGGTTTTGTATGTATCTGACGTAGAGACATCCCATTCGTCTTTGTTGTATTCTCGTGGTAATCCAAATGGGTTAGATCCATTAATCCATTGCAAATAACCGCCACCACTATAAACTTCAGGAGAAACCCGCATGGATGTGATACCAGGAGTGGTCGTACGAGTCTTGAATTGGATATTCATACGGTCACCGACTTTATACCCACGTTCTTTTAGGGTCTTTTTGTCGATAAACCAATATCCACTAATTACATCCCAGGCATTATTATCTTGTGGGTTTTTAAGTGGTCCATTGAAATTGATTTCTTCCTTAGTCTTAGTGAGTAAGTTTCGACTACCGTATTTCTTAGGAATTTTCTGGTCAATAACCGATGTTAATTCCGTCTTGATTCGACCGGCTTCCTGAGTAACCCGAGTTGCAATATCAGAAGTTCTAGCATAATCAACTAGTCTGGTGTTGATTTGGGTTTGGATTTTACCATCCACTTGACTGAATTGGGTGTCGGTGTATTGTTTGGCATTAGATATAGCACTAGGTATAGCATTGCTTGATAAATTCGCAATACCAATTTGAGCGGCCTCGTTAACCGAGTTGATCTGAGATCTTAGTCCGTTCTCAGATTGAGTGATAGCTGAGGATACAGCGGAAGTGATCTTACCATCCACATCTCGAGTAACCTTGTCGACCGAAGTCTTGATACCGTCGATCTTAGCAGTTAAGTTTGTCTCAACAGCAGTAACTTTCCCACTGACTGTATCCAAATCCGTACGAGATACCTTAGCAGAAATTGAGTCTTTGATAACCCTTAGTTCCGCAGCGGTATTCGTCGCATTCCCATCAACCTTCTTCTCTAGGTTTTGTGCAGCGATTTTGATTTCATTAGCCTTCTGGTCAATAGAGGTTGACACCTTCGAGATCTGTCCATCAACAGTTGACTTGTATTGGCTTATAGCAGTGGAAATCTTGTTTGGAACCAAGTTTAGTTCTGCTTTAGCACTTTCAATCTGGCCATCGAGATGGTTTACTGTTTCTTGATCAGCTTTAGCAGCCAATCCAGTATTGAGATGTTGGATCTCAGTGGAGTTTGTGGTCACACGACCCTCAGTGTCAGTAATCCGTCTCTTCATAGATGCCAAATCACCGTCGACAGTGGATTTGTAATTCTTCCACTTCTGTTCTCCATCAGCAGCACTAGGTACCCAGCCAGTAGCTTTGGTCCCTTCTTCAACTTTCCACTTGTATGTGTATAAGTTTGTGCCATCACGTAGACCGATTTCTCGGATTTGTAATTGGATATCATTATTACCAAGACTAGGATAGGTTACTGTCACATACTTCTCAGTCCCAGGAGGAACGTCAAATATAGCCTCACCACCAGTTGGTGCCAAGTCCTCTCCGTTGACAGTAACTTTAGTGTCGGAAAAATATGGAGTTAACTTAATCTTACCATTATTCGTACTTGTGTTTTTAACAAAGAATGACCAAGTATATGGTACTGTATAACTTTTAGGTGTAAAAGGCATACTGAAATAGTTATTGTACAGTTGCCCTGCGATCTCGTCAATTAATATATTACGAGCGCCGAGGATTTGGCCATTTTGCATTCCTCCGCCGCCTTGGACAACATTCCAATCGGTACCATCCCCACTATTCATCTCCAAAGTACCATCAAGTAAGTTAGGATTTCCTGGTTTGATTCGTTCTAGTTGGGAAGCTAGTTGGTCTTTAATATCACTAACTTTGACATTAATGTCGTCGTCGATTTTCTTAAGTTTCTCGTCAAGCTCGTTCTGTATTGGGGTAAGATCTGGTCGCCATCTCTTCTCGGCATCAGCAAGAGCAGCGTTAACAGTAGCTTGCACATTGGCATTGATATCCTGTTTAGCCGAGTTAATAGCGTCATTAACTTTGTCAGTTACCTTCTGTCCAAAGTTTGCGTCGATGACAAGAACCCAGTTCTCACCATCAAAACGCCACATCTCAACTTCGCCCTCACCACCAACAGGTTTAAACCACAAGTCGTCTTTGGATACCTTCTCACGAGGAGGTTCCTCAGGTCCATAGAAGTTTTTGTTCTTGTTGTTAGCGCTGGTTAGGATTGTATGGATTAACCCATCCTTCTCTCCGTAGAGAGCATTGTTGACGATCTTGTTTGTCAAGTCTTGCCATTGGGCTTTCTGCTGATCAGCCAAGCTAGCTCGACCAGACCCACTGGAACTTGCCTCGATTTTGATGATTCGCTCACGGAGAGCGTCATACACAATCTTACGGACTTTGACAGTAACGTCGCAGTCAATCTTCGGTACATACACATCAACAGTATCACAAAGTTGGATCTTCTCCAAAGCTTGAATGATCCGACGATCCCATTCAGTAGAGTCTTGGAGAGGAATCATCTCAACTTCGACACTCAAATCCGGTTTATCAGCATCTTTGTTCTTAGATGTGAAATATGATTGTGCTTTGGCTGTAACTTGAGCTGGTGTGGGAGCTTTCTTTTTGGCTTCTTCACCCTCTTTATGCGTTGAAGAGTCGTTAAACTCCGAGCTCAAATCAAGAGGCACAATACGTTTGACGAAATAATCGTCGTAGTGTGGAGACTTGATAATATCCCCATAGATTACTTGTTCTGGTTCATTCTCGCCTTCAGGAGTGAATGTCACATAAGGTAAAATACGAGTGAATTTACCAGCCATAGACGATTTGACTTTTACATTCTTGAGATTCTTACGAGGTCGGATTGTTGTAACATGATCTTTCCCACGTTTGGAATATAAGAAAATCGTATTGTTAGTACGTTTAATTTCTCCACCCCAAGTGTCAATAAACGATCCTTCTTCTCCGGCAATAGCGTTCAACACATTACGGATATCCATGTTTGTATCTTTTGCTGTTTGAATATCGGAAATAAAGTTGTACTCAATTGGATCCACAGCTACACGTTTGAGTTGTTCCCAAGCTCCAGACGGTGTTGCAGATTTAATTGAGAGTGGTTTGATGACATTACCAGACAATTCGTCAGTCTTAGTAACACCCTTAACCGTAATTTGGTTTGAATCAACCTCTTTCTCAATCTCGTAAATACGAAATGCGTGAGGTTCATCATAGTCGTTTGGCTTAACCAAAATATAACGGTTTTGAGTGAGCGCTTGGGCCCACTCTCCACCGACAGGATATTTTAGTTCAAGCTCAAATTCTGCATTACGAACTTCAGTGACTTCTGCAGATATGGCGTCGTATAAGATCCCCATACCATTAGTATCAAAGACCCGTTCGTTCTGTTCATATAAAATTGGTCTCAAACTAATACCCTCCAATTAGGGGTTAGAGTTATCGTAGCCGGAGCAGTACCCTTAGTGGCTGTGAAATATACCCGGTTAGTCCGGAGATCATTTCCTGGCTCAAGTTTAAAGAACTCTTTCCCCACAGTATTGTTGTTTTTGTTTGTGATCGTGGATCCTGACTTAGAATATACAATATAACGAGTGCTATCAATGACGATTGTCTCGTTTTGCATATCCTTAATTGTCATAGCAGTAGATCCAATAGAAATTTTCAAGTTACCCGTAACTCCAGAGAATTGTACTGTTGGTCTGGAGAAATATAAATTAGGATTGTCAATAACCTCACCAGAAGTAACAACTCGTGGTTGGTTATCAACGTTATATTTAAACGGCTGACATTTAAGTTTCACTTTGAACGAAATACAACCTTGATAGAAGTATTTGTTCTCGTATGTGATTTCTGTCATGATAACTTTGTAAATATGACTTTGATCGAAATATGGAATAAAGTCAATCCAGTTACCGATCCCATTATTAAATAGAAAATTGATTCTATTACGGGCTAATGAAATATCTCGATCCGAGTCATTATGACTTCGTCCGTCATAGAAACAGCTTAGCTCGAATTCGGTTGGCTCATAACCTTCATCGTCAAAAGCCAACTCTCCTTCGTAGCCATTTGGTGACTCGAAAGTCACACGTCGTTTAGGTGTTTCTATATCTGGTCGATCTTGGATAAATACATGATAATCTTCAGACTTGTATCCGTTGATCATAAAATATCCAGGCTTTAAAGGCATCACCATAATACTTCTTCACCTTTCCCTCGACGAGCTTGATCGTCAAAGTCCTTAATATGTTGTTGAATTTCTCTAGCAAGTTGTTTACCGTCAACTGGTTTACCACCATTATCCACTTTAACAGTAATAGAGTATTCTTTATTAGAGTTGTCGTAGACATTTGTGTTGGTTGATTGCATTGAGCTAGGTACTCCAGGGTATGCTGGACGTGGAACATTAGTTGCATCAACTCCAATAGCCCGTAAAATGTTGCCATTTTGAAGTTTGTCAAGATTGGTAGTATCGACTACAGGAGTGATAGTTGGTTTGTAGTCCATATCGGCAAGCGAATCGTCTAGCAATTGTCCAACGCTGTTCACAGCATCACTAACGGCAGTTGCCATTGAGTTTGCATGGTCGATAGCATTACCACCGACTTCGCTAAATGCATCGCCGAATGCCTTAGACATCTTAGCTATAGACTTAGGCATTTCTTTAATGATACCCATAGTAACCCCTTGAGGAATATATTTACCTACATTGGCCGCGAATAACCGTGATGGTGATTTGATCTTCGCTTTAGCACGAGCAGCACGTTCGGCTTGAGCAACGATTTCATTGGTTGCGGCAATAACAGAACCCAGATGAGCTCTAATACCAGCAGCAACCCCTTGAGAAATCATCGAACCGACATATACACCACCAGCATGAGCTACACCAGCAGCAGATCGAACTCCATTTGCAGCCTGCATCATACCAGTCAAGATTGTGATATTAAGCAATGCCATAGCCATACGCATAGCAGATACCATTTGTGTTCCGAGTTGGAGCATAGTGGCTTGCATCATTGCGCTTGAGCTACGGATTTGGTTCGCCATTTGCATCATAGCTGTCATGATTGTCATCTGCATGGTCATAAACGCCATTTGCATTGATGCTCTCATCATATTTAGAGACATGTTCATTTGAGCATTAATTTGTGACATAGATGAGGAAATAGCTTGAGCTATTCTAGACATAGACGCCGTCATAGCCATAGCTGCTTGGTTCATTGAGTTCTGGATGGATTGGACAACGCCCATCATACCAGTCATTACTGTTGTACGGACTAATGCCATAGATGTAGCAGCACTAGTGCCCATCATAGCAAATCCTCTAGCCATACCGGCTGCCGCTTGAGCCATACCAGTAGATATGACAGTAGATACGGAAGCCATATTCGTACGGATAGCATTTACGACGCTCAACATTCCCATATTAACAGCCATAACAACAGTAGTCATAGATGTTGCGGCAGCGGCTCCCATCAAAGCAAAGCCTTGTTGTAATGCTGCACGAGCTTGGTTCATACCGTTATTAACAGCATTAACGACCAAAGTCATTGCCATAGTCATAGCAGTACCAAGAACCGCAAATGATGCAGTAGATCCAGCAGCACTAGCTCCAAATTGCGCAAGAGCAGTTCTTGCTTGGTTCATAGCATTACCGAATGCCGTTGTGCCGTTAGAAATAGATGAGAATGCTGTGCTAAGGTTTGCTACAGCAGATCCAGTTGTTGTAAACATCATTCCTAGAGAAGACATCGACGCACCGACTGCTGTAATACGAGATATGAATTGAGATAATGTGTTTGCCACTTTCTCAAGACCCGCGGCGAGAACCATAATCCCAGGAGCAGCACCCATTGTTGATTGTCCCACACTAGAAAGCGCGTTTGCCACGCTCTTAATATTGCTAGCCATTCCTGAAGAGGACGACTTAATCTTCTCAGATGATGATGCGAATTTCTCAAGATCAGAAGCAGCACTAGGGGCAGAAGACGATACTGTCTTAAGCGCGGAACCAATATCTTTAAGGGCCCCTGATGCTCCATTACGAGTACTTAACTTGTACATTACAGTATCGAGTTTGTCAAGGTCGGCACGGAATCCGTTTAGGTTACCAGTACCAGAAGCTATACCAAGTCCCCCAACAGCGAGACCGACCGCAGTAATGGCGGCCGCGGCTTTGAGCCCATGATCGGCAATAGGTTTCATACCTTTACCCATCAACTCGATACCTTTACCCACATCTTTGAAGGCATGTCCGATTGCTTCGATAATACCTTTGATCGCATTACCTACGGAATCAACGATCTTAGAAACACCGTTCATTACGTGCTCAATACCTTTACCGAATCCTTCGGCAAATTTACCAGCGCCTTCAAATGCTTTACCAATTCCTTCGAGAGCAGATTTAACTGCTGAACCAACAGACTCAACAATAGATGATACCCCTTGTAAAGCAGATTGGATACCTTCTCCTAATCCTCGAGCAGCAGAACCGATTCCTTCAAATGTAGCTTTAATAGCACCACCGATGGACTCTACAACTGAAGCAACGCCTTGTAGGGCTGCTTGGATACCTTGACCGATTCCTACAAATACATTCTTGAGTGCTTCACCAACTGCTCGGATAACATTAGCGAAAGCGTTGATTGCTCCGACAATACCCTGCATAACAGAGTTAACAATTGAAGCAATACTAATGAATATAACTTGAATGGTTTGTCCAATGGTTTGAACAACTGCAACAATAGCATTAGCCACATTTGTAATTGTCTGTCCAATAGTTTGGAATATTACAACAATGTCATTTGCAACAACTTGAATTGTTTGGAATAAGGTAATAAATACCGGAGCCAAGGCTTGAACAACTTGTGCGATGGATTGTACGATCGCAATAATAGCATCGGCCAATGAACGAATAATCACTGCTAAAGACTCGAATAAGACTTTAAGAGCTTCCATCAAAGGCGTGAATATTGGTTCGATTGCCGTAGCAAATTCGCTCAAAGCGCCTAAAATAAAGTCTTTAACAGGAGTAAGAATTTCCGCAAGTTTCTCTAAAATAGGACCGATAAGATTGCCAAGTAAGCCTAGAACAATGTCTGTTATTACTTTAAACAAATCTGTTAATGCTGGTATCAACCGATCTTTGACTTGCATCAAGCCTTTGGCCAAAGATTCGATAAATTTAACAGCGATCTGTAAACCAGTTTGGACAATAACATCTATGTTTTCCATAAATGCTTTAGCAAATTCCATCAGCAAATTAACAGCAGCTTTAAATATCTGAGGCATTCCTTCAGCAATACCATTGATAATACCAACCACTGTCTTGAGACCGAATTTGACAAAGTCAGGAATAAGGATCGACAGCCCTTTTAAGAACTCATGTCCTAATTGAACAAATGCCGCAACAATCTTAGGTGCATTCTGAGCAATTGTCGTTATGAATTCAACGAACCCTTTTGCTACTTTAGCCATTGCACCAGGCGCACTTTTAGCTAGAGTGTCGACCGCCATAGCAAATGCTAAGAACCCAGCACCGGCGATAGCTATAGATGCTGATGCAAGAATTGACGATACACCGAAGCTAATCATCGTACTAGCTAATAATGCTAAACCAGGAGCAACAAATTGTGCTATAGCAGCAGCGGCCAATAATATAGCCAAGTTACCGGCAAGGGCTAGCATACCAATACCAACTCCAACTAAATTAAGTTTACTTAATACGGCAATAGGAATTGCTAGCATGTTTAATGCTACGGCAAGAAGTAATATACTTCCGGCACCCTTAAGACCGACATTCTCAACAGCCTTCATAGCTATCACTAATATACCAAGTGTTGCGCCAATAGCTCCAACAGCGACTAATATCTGTTGCCAATTATGTTTGGCCACGATACTTAAGGCCGATCCAACAGATTGCAATAACACAGCAGCAGCCAACAATGAAACTATTGTAGATGTATTAATCTTATCTTGGTTCAATTTGCGTATAGCCAATACAGTTCCAGCCATAACTGCGCCCATAGCCAATACTGAAGCCAACAATGCAGGCCAAGGAATAAAGGCTAGTTTGACTAGTTCATCACCAATCATTTTCATAGAGATTGCAAATGATAGTACCGCAGCAACAGACGATAGATTGATGTTCATACCATCAAGAGCCCATGCGGCGGCGATTAGACCCGCTAATACAAACGACATTCCACCAATAGCACCCATAAATTGGCCTGGGTCCATACTTTTAATGAACGATAAGGCCTTAAGTAAGGTTGTTATACTGAATACGAATGTCAATAAAGTAGCTATTGTCGTGAACTTAATCTTAATATCTTTAAGTGCTCTGGCCGCAAGAACTAATTCGGTTAATAAAGCACCTAAAGCGGATATACCTTTGATTAATGACTCAGGGTCCATATCGGCTAATTGTTTAACACCGCCAATTAAAACTCGAAGAGAAAGTGTTAGTGTTATTAATCCGCCAATTGCTCCCATTTTGATCTTAACATTGTTAAGAATCCGCATAGCTAGACTCAGCTCTAAAAGAAGCGCACCGACCGCACTAATTCCTGAAATCATTTGCTCAGGCGATAAAGCGACAATGCTTTTAACAGACCAAACCAATAAACGTAGAGACGCCACAACAGTGAGTATGCCGAGAGACGTTCTGAGATTAATCTTAACCTTATCCATTATCTTCATTGCGCCGGCAAGCGCTAGAAGCAATGTAGAAACTGAGAGTACACTAGATACTAATTGTTCCGGGCTGTATTGCGCTAGTTTGGCAACCGATGAAACCAGAATTCTCAATGATATTGCAATAGCAATCATGTTGAAAACGCCAACTTTGGATTTACCGATCTTTTCCATCATCTTAAGAGTAGATCCAAAGACTTTGGTTAAGGCGTATAATCCTAAAGTTGCCGCGGCGGCTTGATCGATATTCATCTTAGATAGTTCTACCATAGCTCCGGCTAAGATACGAATCGCAATAGCCACAGCAATGATAGTTCCTACACTAGATTTCGGAATACCTTGAAGTTTGGATAGATTGGACATTATCTTATTCAAGGCATTGAACGCTACCATCATACCGATGATACCTTTAGATAAGTCTTTAATATCAATCTTACTTAATCTAGCGATAGCGAGAGCTAAGATAAGTAAAGCACCAGCAATAGTGATCAACGTGAACGCTCTAACCGTGTTAGTAAACGCGTTCAAAGTCTCACCTAACTGGTTAAATATCTTAGAAACTTTACCCATTTCTTCTTCACCAGTCTTAACGAAATCTTTAAAAGGTTTCATCAATCCAGTCAAGAATTTCTTGATAATACCATCCCCAGATTTGAATTGTAAAGCTTTATCCAAGGCCGCTAATCCTAGTCCTGCCGCAATAATATCGCCAAGTTGAAGATCTTTAAAGATCCCCTTGATGACTGCATAACTCTTCTTAACAACATTGATAATATTATCAAATGCTCCTTTTAAGAAGTTTCCGATAGCAGCAAAAGGTTTGGATATGCCTGTCAGATTTGAAATAAATGATTTTAGACCCTCGAAAATTCCGTCCAAGAATCCGCCATCAAATTTAATATGGAATAAACCTTGAATTGCGTTCTTAATGTTTTCAAAAACTTTAGATACGATTTGTGCTGCAGTTGAAAATAAACCAATTTGTCTAATTGATCCTCGTAATCCTTCAACAAATGTTCGAATCTTAGTCGTTACATCAACCAAACCTTCAGTGAATGATTTGAAACCAGATCCGTCACCTTTTGGCATGAATGCTTTAAAGAAGTCAAATACTAAATCTGCAGCGATTTTGAATAGTGTCCCTAAGGTGCTGATTACATTACCAACAGCCTTACCAATGTTCATGATTCCGCTCATGACATTGAAATTGCTTCGAATGGAAGATAGGAATTGTGATATTCCGTCCGCAGCACGTTTGAATACGAGGATTACTCCATCGAAAGATCCAATTGTGCTCTTAAGACCCATGTGGAATCGTTTTAATACCGCATAAACGGTCATAAAAATATTACCCATAAGTCTTCCGGCAGATATGACTAATCCGTGGACAGCAGCATTGTTCTTAAGACTTGCAGTGAAGTCTCGGAATCCTTGTGTGATACGTAGAAGACGATAAGCGGATTGGTCATAAGTACCAATCACTTCACGGAAACCTTCGCGGAAGTTCGTCATAGCCTTAAAGATTCCTTCAAAGCTATTCTTAATTCCATCGAATAAGGCTTCTTGACCGCCCATGTCTTTCCATGTCTTCAACATTGCATTTCGGTAGTTACCAAGACTACGTTCAATCTCTAAGACAGAATCAAAATACGTTCCTTGAGCATCATCGAAATATTTCTGAGTGATTTCACCGACAGAAGTCCAAAGACTTTTGGCTTCTTCAAATCCACCAAACAAATATTCCCACGAAGTTGCCCATCCTGAACCAATGGATTCTTGTACAGTGTCTACTAATTGACCAAATGATTTGATTTTCTGAGCAGCATCTAGCATCGATTGGTCCACACTGAAGTCTTTCAATGTCGCTATCAATACATCCGCTGTTAACCAGCCATCTTTAAGGGTGTCCCGAAATGCTTTGGTTTCGTCACGAGCATGTCCCATCTTTTTACCCATCTCAGTCAATGCGTCTTGGAATAGTTTACCACCCATGTTAGCATTAACCACAGAGTTCCAGTCCATCAAGCCCACTCGTCCAGAAGCTAACGCTTGAGATAATTGATACATCGCACGAGACATGTCTTCGGTACTAGCACCAGAAGCTGCCGCCAAGTTACCAATACCCTTGATCGCAGTAGCTGATTCATCAAGACCAACACCGGCCGCGGTAAACGTACCAATGTTTTTGGTCATGTCTTTAAATGAGTAAATGGTTTTATCAGCGTAATCATTCAACTGTTCCAAAGTAGATGATACTTTACGCATACGAACTGTTGGGTCAGGAATTGCCCATTCCGTATTCGTCATAATTGTTTGAATCGAACCAAGTTTATCCTTGTATTCACCCAAACCATCTACTGGACCAGCAAAAAATTTCTTACCGAATCCAACCGCTTTCTGAATACCGTTTGCTAATAGTTGACCCATAGCAATATCCATAGCCGTGATAGACTTCTGAACCGAAGCAGAAGCTTTCTCGAATGAACTTGAGATTGGTCCCGCATCGAATTTAGAAACTTTAGTTGAAAGATTATCTATTGACTTAGTTGCTCCCGGGAAACCTTCATCGTAGTCTGCTTTACGGAACATGTTTTTAATTCCAGATAAAGCATCCGCTAGATGTCCTCCAGAAGCTTTCTTAGATAAATTGTCTAAGGATTTTGTAGCAGCCGGGAAACCTTCGTCATAGTCGGCTTTACGGAACATGTTTTTAATTCCGGATAAAGCTCGTTCCAGCATACCTCCAGAAGCTTTCTTAGATAAGTTATCTAATGATTTAGTAGCTCCAGGAAATCCTTCGTCATAGTCCGCTTTACGGAATAAACCTTTAAGTTTGGATAATATTCCACCGGTTCGATTAGATGCCGATTCAATGGACGAATTCATTTTGTCCACCGATTTCGACATATTGTTTAATCCTTCAGGACTATCAGCTTTCTTAAATACACTCTTAAGTCTGGCCAAAATACTCGATGTTTTGGAAGTTTTGTCGGCAATATCAGTATTCATTTGATCGATAGATTTGCCGGCTTTACTCATGTTAATACCATCGAGAGATCTTGTGAATAGACCCTTAAGTTTACTTAATAGCCCTTGGGATTTTGTCGTCGATTTTGATACTGCATCAGGAATCGCATTCATCTCTTTAGCGATGTTCTTAGATGCGTTTCCGCCATTCAACTTCGAGAATGCGGCTTTAAGTTTCTCTAAAGCACTAATAGTGTCTTTAGCGTTCTTAGTGAAACTTTTGTTGTCTAAGGTGACCTTAGCAACTTTTTCATCAACGTATCCCGCCATATATACCTCCTATTTGACATAGTCAGATAAAATTTTGTTTATCTGTTTCTTATAAACCGAATCTATAGCTTTGATTATATAAGGGTGTGGAGGAACGTATCCTCCTGTCCCTGTTCCGTGTCCATAGTGAATTATAACAGCGATATTAATACCTTTATTGATATTAGTATTAAATATCTCGAGTTCTTCACCACGACCTGTCTTAGAGATTCGGTATCCCCATGAAGCTGCTGTTTTTCCAGATCTAGATGGGGTTGATGCTTTTAGTGCATTTACGATCGCTGTACCAAGTGACTCTAAAGAAGCTCTACGATTCTTTTTCAAAAATCGTTCTAGGTTCTTGAAATCTCCCGAAACGGAAATAAAATCATCCATGTAGTTTTCTCCTTTCCGCTTCTTCTGCACGTCGTTTCATAATTATAGCTCGCTGCTCCGCCATAGCCTCTTCCTTTGTCATTTTCTTAGGTGGCTCTTGTAATGCAGCGACACTATTCAACAAAATGATTAGTTTGTTTAAGTTTCGATCTTCCCAGTCGAACGGAATATGGTTAAGTGCCATATGAGCATAAATTATCTCAGATGTAAATATCTTCTTACGTTGAGCAACTGGTCGAGCGCTCCCTGTTGGTTTAGGGGTAGTTGTCGCCGATGGTGTATGTCCCATGTACTCAATAATCTTTTTAAAATCATTAGGTGACAATTTAGAAGTGTCTAATTCTTGATCACACATCATAATAATGAAGTCGAGAATCTCTTCTTCGGTGACCTCTTCCTTGTTATCAATGAATCTCTTCTCATGTTTTGTCTCCCAACGATCTAAATTCTTAAGTGTGTATCGGAATGTGTATTCCTTGCCATCTTCGGTTATAAACTCGTTCTTTTCCTCATCCCAATATTCAACATCTTCCGTTTTTATTGTAAGATACTCTGATCCCATGATACTCACACCTCAAAAAATTTAACAAATAAAAAGGAAGGGGTGCAAAAAATACACCCACAACCCGAATTACTGTGCAGCTGGAGCTGCGGCAGAAGCGGCTGCTTCTTTAAGCCCACGAATATGAGAAGTGATACCGGTAATAAATTTATTAAGGGTAACTCCTTCATCGTCATGGAAGTCTTCAATCAAAGCTTCGTAAGCAAGTGAAGTTTTGAAGTCTTCACGAACTCGGTCATTCTTGATGAAGCGTTTTCCATCTTCCGAACGAACGCCGTATGAAGTCAAAACGATGTCGTTCAATAGATCGTACATCTTTTGATAGTCTTCTTCGGCTTGAACTTTTTCGATGTATTTTGCCATGTCATCTTTACCGTAACGAGCTTGCAAAGCAATCAATTCCATACGGTTAAGATTGAAGTAAAGAGTTTCCTCTTGTTGGATACCATCGAAATCCTTATAATGAACTTGCTGTTTAATCATACTATGACATACCTCCTATAAAGTGTTAATTAAGACAATAGTTCAATAACTTTTTCTGGCAATGGAAGATATGCATCAGCATCATCTGTACCATATACAGCGTCAAGAACTTTTTGCATCTTAGTAGCTTCAACTTGTGTTGAATCAATAGTGATTACAGAAGTTGGTTTGTGACCAGGAACTGTAACTGGAGTTGAAGAAATTGACCAAGATGGGTTTTGTGGTTCTGGGCTGTCGTTAACAGTAGCGTGTGAACGTTCTGATGGAGCAGCTTTACATCCATACCACAAGTGAAGTTTGTAACCGTAGTCATTACCTTGAGTGTCGTTACCAACGATAGATTTGAATGCAAATCCAAATGGTGTACGGTTTTGTTGGTGAGCAACTGCACCTTTAACGATAGCTTTCATACCGTCACATTCATCAAATTCAACTGGAGAGTTGAATGCTTCGATAGTACCTTCAAAGTTTTCAGCACCAGTAAGTGACAAGTATTTGATGTTGTCTGCGTATTGGTCATTTGCTTCAGCTCCTGATGGAGATTCGTTAGCGGCAGTAATACCGTTCCAAGCAACACCTTTAGGATATTGACCAGATGCGTTTTGTACAAACAATACGGCTTCGGAAACACCAGTTTCATAAATACGTTTTCCGAGTTCGTCGAATTTAAGTTTAGCCATTAGCTAATCCTCCCGTGTTAATTTTTAAAATAGTGTGATGCATATTATCGACAATAAATTCATTCTCATACACACAGTATTGGTTTTCCAAAAGTTGAGGTAAGATTGGAGTCTCGACACGTTTGTCGATTATAGTGATTTGATATACTTCATGTGAATGATAACGAACATTGTCGGCATGCCGTTGTCTAATACCCGTTCTCTTATAAAGAATACACGGATACGTCAAAGTGGTGTTTGATGTAGGATTATAGAAGAGTTTATAATCCTCATTAGACTTCCGAATCGCTTCGGTTAGAATCTGTCGGATAAGCATTCTTTTGCTCATTGTAAACTCCTCCTAAATCCAAGATCACTCTAGGAGGTCTTATGGTAAAGCTTTCGACTTTCCATTTGACCCCCTGATATTCCAAATACTCAAGATTTGAAATATGTTTCATAAAGAATTGATCAGCTACTAATGAAATCTGGTTGGTAATTCGTATGTTGTCAATTGTCGATTTGTCACCATTTTGATCTCGATGGTATCTACTCGTAACAACATCGCCGCGTACTTTCTTAACAACCACTTGAGGCTCGAACACATCCGGCTCTACCTCTACATCAGTAATCCGAAAACCCGCGTTACCAGAATATTTCATTTAATTATCCGCCAACACGTCCAGATGTTCCTGATTCAGTCGCAGCGCCAGGACCAGCCGGAGCGGCAGTACCATTTTCTGGAGTGAAGTATACAGCAGATTTAGCACGCACAAGAGCTCCTGAAAGACGAGCTTCAATAAGATATTTTTGTTTGTTGTAGTCGATATCGAAGTGTTCGAATGTGTTAACTTCGCCACCTTTGTTAGTACCGATTTGGTAATCGGCAAGGTTAACCATGATCATTTCGTCTTCTTTCAAGAAGTTAGTTTCAACGATATCCGCTACACCGAACAATGAAGCAAGATATTCTTTAGTTGCTGGTTGTTGTCCACCGAATACCCATTGTTCGTTCTTGTTGCGCAAGAAGCGAAGTTTAGTAAGGAAGAGTGGGTTAACATAAAGAGTTGGTGTACCAGAACCGAGCATCTTAGTCTTGAATTCCGCAACAGTTTGGAACAAGTCAAGAAGCATCTTAGGATTGTATTTAGCTTTGATTGTGTAGAAGTCTTCGTCTTTAGAGATAGGACGGATCTTATCTTCTTTAATCTTAGCAGCATCACCAGTAGCACGACCGTCTGATACGAGGATTGCTTGTGCAATTTCATCGTTCAACTTAATGCGCATTTCTTGGTTGAAGAATGCAGCAACGTTCAATTGTTGGCCGATATCGATAGCATCGTCACGGTCGATTGATTGTTTTTTATAGATCGTAGTTGGATCAGTTTTACGAGAAAGGAATGAAATGATTTGTTCTTTCTTTTCAGTTCCTTTGATGTAACCTTTCGCACGAAGTTGTTCGTCAGTAAGGTCAGACAAGTCGGTCATGATTGATTTAACGAATGCTGTAGGAACTTTAGTTACCTTAGACAAGATATGTTCTGTAGCAGTGTTAGGTGAGTAGATTACTTGAACACCGTTTTGTAATTGGTGATCTGGGAACAACTTGTCGATGTTGTTCATTGAGTGCTTAAGAGTGTCTCCATTCTCGAAGTCCACGAGAACGTTACTAAGCTTAAGCCCGCGATCTTTAGCGGTTTGCATAGCTTCTGTTAATGAGTGACGAATTTCTTCGTTGTTATTAGCAGATGTTTGTTCGAATGCGTTATAGTGCATCAAAGTTCCTCCCTTGTCGG
>ERZ772908.20-NODE-20-length-57485-cov-26.0994_pt1 | contig 57485 bp, 38 predicted proteins | sample MGYA00512121_ERZ772908 | MGnify/ENA primary metagenome ERZ772908 (study PRJEB29015, sample SAMEA2738084) | human oral metagenome | biome: human oral; feature: human-associated habitat; material: saliva | place: China | collected 2264 ... | reverse complement strand
GACGCCGAAGAACCCATACCGCGAGAATGCGGAATCTTATTATCAGCAATCAGCTTCACCGGCGGCAGCTCATCCAAACCAGCCGCCGCAAAACCGGCCTTCATCGCCTGCAAGACCAGGTGGCTCTCATCGCGAGGAACATCCGCGCTACCCTCACCGCTGAGCTCAAACTCCAGGCCGGACTCAATGCGCTCAACAACCAGCTCATCGTAGAAGCCAAGGCCCAAACCCATGCTGTCATAGCCGGGACCCAGGTTAGCGCTCGTAGCGGGAACGCGAACCTTAACGGACGCGCCCACCGGAATATCAGAAATATGCAGGGAAGACATGAGAAGAACCTCGCGATCGGTGACGTAATGAGTGAATAGGTGAAAGATACAAAAAGGGGCTGTCATGCAGGTGCACCCCGCCCCGCAAACACGGGACGGAGTGCACATCGTAGTATGAACAGACTAGTTCAAATCAAGAATATCTGCCACAGCAACCACGTCGAAGGGAGCCTTAGTCGGCTCAACCTTCACGCCGTTAACAGCCTCAAGAGCCCACTGCGGGTCCTTCAGACCGTGACCGGTCACGGTAATCACGATGGTCTTACCCTCGGGAGCTTCACCCGCGCGGTGCTTCTTCAGCAGACCCGCAACGCCAGCAGCCGAAGCCGGCTCCACGAAGACGCCCTCGCGGGCAGACAGCCAGCGGTGCGCCTCCAGAATCTCCTCATCGGTGACAGCCTCAATCACGCCGCCAGACTCGTCACGAGCAGCTTCAGCCTTCTCCCACGACGCGGGGTTACCGATACGGATTGCAGTCGCAATGGTCTCAGGAGCCTCAATCGGGTGACCCGCAACGATCGGTGCAGCACCAGCAGCCTGGAAACCCCACATGATCGGACGCTTGGTCGCAACCGGCTCCAGAACCTTACCGTCACGGTTGGTGTAAGGCTCCGAGTACTCCTTGTAGCCCTTCCAGTACGCGGTAATGTTACCCGCATTGCCAACCGGCAGCAGGTGGTAATCGGGAGCATCACCCAGGGTGTCAACAACCTCAAACGAACCGGTCTTCTGGCCCTCAATACGGTAAGGGTTGACCGAGTTCACCAGGAACACCGGGTAGTTCTCGCTGAGCTTGCGAGCAATCTCCAGGCAGTTATCGAAGTTGCCGTCAATCTGAATGATGTCAGCACCGTGAGCAATAGCCTGAGACAGCTTACCCATGGAAATCTTGCCGTCCGGAACCAGCACTGCACAGCGCATACCAGCCTGCAGAGCGTACGCAGCAGCCGAAGCGGAAGTGTTACCGGTCGAAGCACACACAACAGCCTTCGCACCGTCACGCTTAGCGGCGGTCATCGCGCTGGTCATACCGCGGTCCTTGAACGAACCGGTCGGGTTCATACCCTCAAACTTCAGGTAAACGGTGTTACCGGTCTCAGCAGACAGTGCCGGCGCGTGAATCAGCGGGGTACCGCCCTCACCCAGGGTCACTGCCTTCACATCGTCTGCGAAGGGCAGACGGTCACGGTACTCATTGATAACGCCCTGCCACACATGTGCCATTGGCTTCTCCTTCAATCTTGGCGCCCCGCCCGCCGGACCTTCCATAAGTTCGACGCGGTAGCGGGGACGCGGGTTCGTTCGTGAGCGAGGCGCCTTAGAGCGCTCTTCGCAAGTTCAGGTGCGGCATACGCCGCTAAGTAGCTAGTGCTTCTCAGACTCCACGCGGATGACCGAGTTCACCTCACGCACAGTGTCCAGAGCATCAATCACAGCAATCGCACGGCGCAAATCGGAGTCCTTCGCCGAATGGGTAACCATACGAATCTGAGCCACGCCCTCCTTCGGGGTGGACTGACGCAGAGAATCAACAGAAATACCGTGCTCAGCCAGGATGCGGGTAATGTTCGCCAGAACGCCCAGGCGATCCTCAACCAGAACACCCACCGAGTAGCGAGACACCACGTTATCCAGGCTGGTTGCGTGCAGCTGCGCGTGAGAAGTCTCCGGAACACCGGGGCCACCCAGCACCAGACGACGAGCCAGAGACACGAAGTCACCCAGAACAGCCGAAGCAGTCGGAGCGCCACCCGCGCCGGGACCGTAGAACATCAGCTCGCCAGCGTTCTCCGCCTCAACGAACACAGCGTTGAACGCACCGTGCACGCCCGCCAGCGGGTGCTGACGAGGAATCAGGGTCGGGTTCACGCGAATGTTCGCGCCGTTCTCACCCTCGCGCTCGCAAATAGCCAGCAGCTTGATGACGTAACCATCAGCATCCGCGGCAGCAACATCATCGGCGGTGATGGAGGTAATGCCCTCGGTGTGCACATCATCAATGGTGAAAGTCGAGTGGAACGCCAGCGAAGCAACAATCGCAGCCTTCGACGCGGCGTCGTGGCCCTCAACGTCAGCGGTCGGGTCAGCCTCCGCGTAGCCGAGCTTCTGAGCCTCAGCCAGCGCGTCCGAGAAGGATGCGCCGGTGGTGTCCATCTGGTCAAGAATGTAGTTGGTGGTGCCGTTCATGATGCCCAGAACGCGGGTCACACGGTCACCAGCCAGGGAGTCACGCAGGGGGCGCAGAATCGGGATAGCACCCGCAACAGCAGCCTCGTAGGAGAGCTGAGCACCGGACTCATCAGCAGCAGCCTGCAGCTCCACGCCGTGCTTAGCCAGCAGCGCCTTGTTGCCGGAGACCACGGACTTACCCGCCTTCAGAGCACGCAGAATGCGGGTGCGAGCCGGCTCAATACCGCCGGTCAGCTCGATGACCACATCCGCCGCATCAATCAGGGATTCAGCGTCGGTGGTGTACAGCGAGGGGTCCGCATTCCAGTGGCGGGATGCATTAGTATCGCGCACAGCAATACCGATCAACTCCACGGGCGCGCCAATGCGCTTTTCAAGGACGGCGTTATCCTCGACCAGGATGCGAGCAGCCTGGGAACCGACATTACCGGCACCAAGCAGTGCTACTTTGATCTTTTCAGCCACGATAGTCTCTTTCTACGGTCTGTTCCGGGTTCGCCCCGGTATCTCTTCGGGCTAGGCGTGGATGCGGTGCAGAGCACGCACTCAACAACCACTTTATCAAGAGCCGGGGACGGCTCAGCAGCCTCAAGCTGCGACTTTTACTCTCTGAGATGAGGTATCCCTCACAGTGATGAGGTAAACCTTATCTTCTGCAAAGTTTTGAACGCACAAAACCGTGAAGACCCCGCCCGCAATCACCACCTCACGGCGCGCATTGCAAAGACGGGAACTTCACGGTTTCTCAGGTTCTCAAGGTTCTGAGGTTCTGAGGTTCTGAGGTTCTGAGCTAAGGGCTCTAGATATCCGAACCCATATCCAGCGCCAACATATCCTCCTCGCGCTGACGACGAATCATCACGCGAGAAGGCTTACCCTCAGCGGTCGCAATCACCGGCGGGCGAGTCAAGAAGTTATAGTTCGAACCCAGCACATAGCAGTACGCGCCGGTCGCCGGAACCGCCAGAATATCGCCAGCCTGCAGGTCAGCCGGCAGGTAGCAGTAACGAACCACCACATCGCCGGACTCGCAGTGCTTACCCACCACGCGAGAAAGCACCTGCTCCCCCGCCGGGGCACGATTCGCCAGAGTCACCGAATAATCCGATTCGTACAGCACCGGGCGGGCGTTATCACTCATACCGCCGTCCACCGAAACGTAGCGGCGCACGCGAATGTCACCGTTCTCGTCCTCAATGCTCACGTTCTTGATGGTGCCCACCGTGTACAGGGTCGCGCCCGAGGGACCCGAAATCGAGCGACCAGGCTCGAAGGACATGTGCGGAATCGCCATGCCCAGGCGCTCGCAGGTTGCTGCGACGGAAGCGGCAATCGACTCGGTCACCTCGGTAATGGAGCGGGGGTGATCCGCCTCGGTGTAGCCGATGCCGTAGCCACCACCCAGGTCCAGCTCCGGCAGGGTCACGCCCAGGTCACGGTTGAGGCGGTTCATGAACTCCAGGGCGGTAGTAGCCGCCTGCTCGAAGCCCTCCGCCTCAAAAATCTGCGAACCAATATGGCAGTGAATACCGCGGAAATCCAGGGAATCGGTTGCGTTCAGAATCGCGGCAGCCAGAGCCGCGTAAGAATCGGTAGACTCAACACCCCAGTGCTCCAACTCCTCCTCATCCAGACCGGCGAGCGCGGCGGTGCCCGGCTGCAGGGACATGCCGAATTTCTGGTCCTCGTGCGCGGTCGCAATGGACTCGTGGGTCGAGGCATGCACGCCGGGAGTGATGCGAATCAGCACCGGAACCGGGGCGTAGGGTTCCTCACCCTCAGCCACACGCTCGGCGGCAAGCTCGGCGTACACGCGCTCAATGAGCTTGAGCTCGTCCACCGAGTCAGCCACCACACGACCCAGGCCGCTGCGGATCGCACGGGCAACCTCAGCCTCCGACTTGTTGTTACCGTGCAGGGCGATGTTCGCCCCCGGCACCTGTGCGCGCAGAGCCAACGCCAGCTCACCACCGGAGGCGGTATCCAGGCACAGCCCCTCCTCGGTAGCCCAGCGCGCCACGGCAGTGGACAGGAACGACTTACCGGCGTAGTAAACGCTCACCTTCGCACCGTGCGCGGCAAAAGCCTGCTCAAAAGCGGTGCGGTAGGCGCGGGCTCGGGCGCGGAAGGTCGTCTCGGAGAAGACGTACTGCGGGGTTTCGTGCTCATCAGCCAGGTCGCTGACGGTCACGCCATCAATGCAGAGCTCGCCCTGCTCATTGCGGGTGAAGGAATCAGTCCAGATGGTGCGGGACAGTGCCTCGGGATGCTCGGGGTAGGTGAGCCATTCGGGGGCGTAGAGGGCGCGGGCTTCGCTCATCGTGTCTCTTTCTTAGCTATCTTGCCGGCATACGTTCAACCCCCGCCCCAGTAGCACCGGGTCGGGGGTTGAAACGAGAGTATTACATGCGCTCGGGTGCGCTCACACCCAGCAGGTTCAGGCCGTTAGCCAGCACCTGCTGTGCCGCGTTGTTCAGCAGCAGGCGGGTACGGTGCAGGTCGGTGACCTCTTCATCCGCCTTGGGGGCGACGCGGGAAACGCCGTACCAGCTGTGGTATGCCGAAGCGAGCTGCTCCAGGTAGCGGTTCACGCGGTGCGGCTCGTAGAACTTCGCGGCGTCACGCACGGCAGCCGGGAACTGACCGAGTACAGCCAGCAGCTCGCCGTCAGCAGCCGAGTCGAGCAGGGAGGTGTCCACGCCGTCCTCGACCTTCACGCCAGCCTCCGCAGCATTACGTGCCACAGCGGCGGTGCGTGCGTGAGCGTACTGCACGTAGTAGACCGGGTTCTCGTTGCTCTTGGAGGTCAGCAGGCCCAGGTCAATGTCGATGGGGGTGTCCACCGAGTAGCGGGTCAGCTCGTAGCGTGCCGCGTCAACGCCAACAGCCTCGACCAGGTCCTCGAGGGTGACCACGGTGCCGGCACGCTTGGACATGCGGACGGGCTTGCCGTCCTTGACCAGGTTCACCAGCTGACCGATCATGACCTCAATCTGGTCGGCGCGGTAGCCAAGAATCTGGGCGATAGCCTTCAGACGGCCCACGTAGCCGTTGTGGTCAGCGCCGAGCATATAAATCGCCACGTCTGCGGGGTTTACTGCACGGGTCATCTTGTCCTGATAGTAGGCGATATCGCCCGCCACGTAGGCGTGGTTGCCGTCAGACTTAATGACCACACGGTCCTTATCGTCGCCGTAGTCGGTGGTGCGCATCCACCATGCGCCGTCAGCCTCGAAGAGCTGACCATTCTCGCGCATGGTCTCAAGCAGGGCGTCCACCTTGCCGCCTTCGAACACGGAGTTCTCGTGGAAGAACACGTCGAAGTGGGTGCCGAATGCCGCCAGGGACTCCTTAATCTGATCGAACATCAGGTGAGTACCGATTTCGCGGAAAATCTCTTCGGGGTTCTCAGCCTCAAGCGCGTCGGGGCGCTGAGCCAGAATCTGGTCCTTAATGTCAACAATGTACGCGCCAGCGTAGCCGTCCTCGGGGGTCTCCTCACCGCGGGCAGCGGCAATCAGGGAGCGCACGAAACGGTCAATCTGGGTGCCGTGGTCGTTGAAGTAGTATTCGCGCACGACGTTAGCGCCCTCAGCCTCAAGGACGCGGGCGAGCGCATCACCGACGGCAGCCCAGCGAGTACCGCCCAGGTGGATGGGGCCGGTGGGGTTCGCGGAGACGAACTCAAGGTTAATGGTCTTACCGGCGAACTTGTCGCTACGGCCGTATGCTTCGCCAGCCTCAACGATGGTGGCGGCAAGCTCACCAGCAGCTGCGGCGTCCAGGGTAATGTTCAGGAAGCCGGGGCCAGCAATATCTACGGATGCAACACCGGCGATGGCGCCAATCTTCTCTGCCAGAAGAGCTGCTGCCTCACGCGGGTTCTTGCCCACCTTCTTGGCGAGCTGCAGAGCGACGTTGGTTGCCCAGTCGCCGTGTTCGCGGGACTTGGGGCGCTCCACTCGGACGGCGGGCAGTTCAGCGCCCTCCACGAGGGTCAGCTGGCCGGAGGAAATGGTTTCTTCAAGGGCAAGCGCAATGGCTTCGGAGAGTTCTTCAGGAGTCATAACAAACTATTCTAGCAAGCCTTGGCAGGTGCCTGACCCTTTATCTAGTGCTTATCTGATACCATAGGTGGGTTGCCTCTGTAGCTCAGCGGATTAGAGCACCAGTTTCCGGTACTGGGGGTCGAAGGTTCGAATCCTTTCAGGGGCACGATGTTCTTATTCGAGAGGGAACACGGGAGCCGATATCCGAGGCGTATTGTTCGGGTATCGGCTCCTTTTTATTTAACTGCTACGCCGGGCAGCTCCCTCCCTTCACCCTCAGAGAGTGGAAACCTCAGAGGGTGGACACTACCCGCTCCCCTGTTGTGGCAGCGCTAACTACCTTGAGAGAATGGGGAAACGCGCACACCGTTCACATCAGCACGGCCCAAGTCACGACAGCGGAGGTAACCCGATGACCACCATGCGCCAGATTCAGCTCACCGAATGGGGCGATGAAAGCGTTCTGCACGAAGCAAACGTGTCCATCCCCTCGCCGGTGCGCGGTCACGTGCTCATCAAGACGGTTGCCGCCGGTGTGAACCCGATTGATGTGACCACTCGCAAGGGTCTGGGTCCCGCCGCTCAGCTGGCAGATCCGTCGTACAAGCCCTTCGTACCCGGCTGGGATGTTGCGGGCACCGTGGTTGCTACCGCCGGTGACTACACGGGTTTTAAGGTGGGCGACGGCGTATTTGGTCTTGTTTCTTTCCCTTCCCCCGCCGGTGCGTACGCCGAGTATGTTCTCGCCCCGGCGCATCAGCTGGTGAAGGTGCCCGCCGATGTTCCCTGCGCACAATTGGGTGGTGCTCCCCTGGCGGCGCTGACCGCGTACCAGGCGCTCTTCGAAGTGGCGCGGCTGAAGGAAGGCGAGCGCGTGCTCATTCACGCCGGTGCCGGAGGGGTCGGTCACCTCGCCGTTCAGCTGGCGGCGCAGGCTGGCGCTCAGGTTTTTGCGACCGCCTCCGCGGCGAACCACGAGTTTGTGCGCTCGCTGGGTGCCCAGCCCATTGATTACCGCACCGAGGATTTCCGTGCCGTACTGGGTCAGACCATGGATGTGGTGCTCAATTCCACCGGTCAGCAGACCTTCCTCGATTCGCTGGAGGTACTGGTTCCCGGCGGCCGTATTGTTACCCTGACCAGCCCCGACCCGCTGGATGTTGCGCGTGAGCGCGGCTTCGAGGCGCAGTGGCTGACGGTTCACCCGGACCATGTGCAGATGCAGGAGATTGCCCGCCTCATGTCCTTGGGTCTGTTGAAGGTGCACGTGGATCAGGTGCTTGATTTTTCGCAGGCTGCGCAGGCTCACGCCCTGGTGGCGACGGGACGCACCCGCGGCAAGATCGTACTGGTTCCCTAACGAGGTGCTGATCCATGCAGACTTCTGAGAGCGCGCCGGAGATTGAGAGCACAATGAACACTGAGGGCGCATCGAAGATTGAGGGCGCACCGCACGCTGAGGGCGTGCCGACCATTGAGAGTACCGAGTACCGCTCCGGTTTTTACCGCGAGGCGGGCTTTTATGACGCCCACTCGCTACCCGATTACGGTGCGCAGTCGCCGGTAACTCGCGAGGCGTTCGCCTACGACTTCTTCCCCGCGGCTGCTGAAGCCTCTTCCCCCGCGCCTCTGCTGGTGTGGGTTCACGGTGGTGCCTGGCGCTTCGGCACCAACCAGGCCCTACGCGACACCATCCTGCGCACCCCTGACGGGGAGCAACCCAATACCCAGGCGCTCATGCGCGCCGCTTTTCAGCAGGCAGGCTGGGCGGTCGCGTCCATCAACTACCGGTATTCGCATCAGGCGCTCTTCCCGGGCGCCCTGCACGATGTGAAGGAGGCGGTGCGTTTCTTCCGCGCCAACGCGCACGAGTTCGGTATTGACCCGCAGCGCATTGCGGTAGCGGGCGGAAGCGCCGGCGGGCACCTGAGCATGATGGCTGCACATACGGGAGATTCCGCCGCCGGTGACTCTGCATCTGGGGATTCTGCATTTGGGGATTCCGCGAGCGCACCCGAGCACGACGAATACTATGAGGGCAGGGCGGCGAGCGCCTACCCGTCCCATAGTTCGCAGGTGGCGGCGGCGGCTTCGTTTTACGGGGTCAGCGATTTGAGGACCATCTTCACCGATCGGCCCCTGGCTGGCTACGCTCTCGACCACCCCGAGGATGACGGCGCCGAATGGCGGCTGCTGGGAAGCACCCACCCTGTCCCCGCTGACGTGTCTGCTATCGACGCTTCCAAGGGCGAGCGGGCGGTTCCGGGTGTCTGCATCGAGCGTGCCCAAAAGAACTGGGAGCGTGCGCATCCTATTGATGCGGTACGCCCCCAGAAACGAGTGAATAAGATCGAAAGTGCCTCTGCACAGGGTGCGAGCGGCGGCGCCACTGCCCTGATGCTTGTGCACGGTATTAGTGATTCGTGTGTGCCGTACCAGCAATCGGTGCGGGTGTATCAGGCGCTGCGCACGCGGCAGGTGCCTACCGATTTGGTGCTGGTTCCGGATGCCGAACACGGGGATTCGCGCTGTTTTAGCCCCGAGATTGTTCAGCAGATGCTGCAATTTCTGAACCGTACTGTCTGATCAGAGTGATTGATCAGAAAGTAATCGGCCAGATGCGGGTTTAGCGAACGCGGCGGTTCACGTATTCGTGCTCAAGGCGGTAACGTTCGAGGTCATCAAAAGCAACGCGACGGTGCGTGTTAATGCGCTCGAACGGAATATCTCCGCGCTCCAGCAGGCGAACAACGGTCGGGCGGGATACGCCCAGGTAGTCTGCTGCCTCCTGCGTGGTCATCAGGCGGTCCTGGCGTACCACGCAGACATCCTTGCGGTCGGCGAATGCGCGCGCTACGGAGGTGAGGGGTCCGTACATTTCGGGAGAAATCTGTACGCGCTCGCCGTCGCCGGTCACCAGGTAGAGGGTTTCTTCGGCGCTGAGGCGGTCGAAGTGGGTGCGCAGACTCGCGTGAACGAGGGCTTGGAAGAGTTCTTCGCAGCGGTGGTGAATTTCTTCGTGCTGTCCGTCTTCGTAGCAATCCAACACTGCAACACGTGTTGCCGGGTACGTCTTTGGTGATGGCATAGTCACTCCTTCGTTACTGTGTTATTCACCACTGTAGCAGTTGAACGAAACTATCGAAAGAAAGTTAAGAAGCGCAGTTAATTCGCATCTACGGTGCATAAAATTCAGATGAATAATTATTAACTCTCTTAATAGCATTTGATGTCATTTATTGTACATTAAATGCTCTCCTGGTGTCAGTATTCCACCACCACCCACCCCGGGGTTCCCGCGGACAAACCCAAATATGACAAACAAAGCACGCCCCAAGCTCACCGCGGGCAAGGCGAGTACACTGGATAGGATATGTCTGAGCAGAAATCCACGAAGAAACACGCAGATACTTCTAAGGCCCCCCGCACCGCCCCCACCATGGCGAGCATGGCCGCCGCAATCCATGCGGCAAAGGTACGATCCTCCGAAAAAACCGGTGAAAAAACCGCAGATAAAACTACTGAGAACAACGCGGTAAAAAACGGCGCCCCAAAGAAGGGCGCCCTGAAGAAGGGTGCACAGAAGAACGGCGCCCAGAAGAATAACGCAGACCGCAAGAACTCCTCCCGGGGCACCTCCGAACGCAACTCCAACGCCTCCCGCTCCAACCGACGCGCAGGCGATCCCAACCGCGCCCGCAAGCAGGGCAACCAGCAGGGTATCCAGCAGGGCGATAACAAGGGCAACCAGCAGAACCGCCCGGCACCGCGCCGCTACGAGCCGCTCATTCCCGAGGTCATCACCTACCCTGAAGAGCTGCCCGTCAGCGAACGTCGCGAAGACATCATGAACGCGATCCGCGACAACCAGGTTGTCATCATCGCGGGTGAAACCGGCTCCGGTAAGACCACCCAGATCCCCAAAATGTGCCTCGACCTGGGCCTGGGAGAGAAGGGCCTCATCGGCCACACCCAGCCGCGCCGACTCGCCGCACGCTCCGTCGCTGAACGCATCGCCGAAGAACTCGGCCAGAAAATCGGCGAAACCGTCGGCTACCAGGTGCGATTCACCTCCGAAGTGGGCGAACACAGCGCTATCAAGCTCATGACCGACGGCATTCTGCTCGCCGAGATTCAGAACGACAAGCTGCTGCGCCGCTACTCCACCCTCATCATTGACGAGGCGCACGAACGCAGCCTGAACATTGACTTCATCCTCGGCTACCTCAAGCGCATCCTGCCGCAGCGCCCGGATCTGAAGGTCATCATCACCTCCGCGACCATCGACCCGGAGCGTTTCGCACGCCACTTCTCCCCCAGCTACGTGCCGGGCAAGGGCATCGTCGACGAAAACCTCAGCGACGAAGAACGCGAAATCGCCGAAGCAATCCTGCCCGACGATGCGCCACCCATCATTGAGGTGTCCGGCCGAACCTACCCCGTGGAAATCCGCTACCGCCCCCTCGAAGGCGACGAGCTCTACCTGGATGACGAGGAAGTGGCCGAAGACCGCGACCCCACCGACGCGATTCTCGACGCCATCAAGGAGCTCTCCAAGGAGGCACCCGGAGATATCCTCATCTTCTTCTCCGGCGAGCGCGAAATCCGCGACGCCAAGGACGCCATCGAGGCGATGGTCGCCAAATCGCCGCGCCTGAACTACGAGGTGCTGCCCCTGTACGCGCGCCTCTCGCTCGCCGAACAGCACCGCGTGTTCTCCCCCGGATCGCGCCCGCGCATCGTGCTCGCCACGAACGTTGCCGAAACCTCGCTGACCGTGCCCGGCATCAAGTACGTCATCGACACCGGCACCGCACGCATCTCCCGCTACTCGGCACGCACCAAGGTTCAGCGCCTGCCCATCGAACGCATCTCGCAGGCAAGCGCCAACCAGCGTTCCGGTCGATGCGGCCGCGTCAGCGACGGCATCGCAATCCGCCTCTACTCCGAAGAAGACTTCAACTCGCGCCCCGAGTTCACCGACCCCGAAATTCTGCGCACCAACCTCGCTGCCGTCATCCTGCAGATGATTGCAATCGGCGTGGTCCGCGAACCCGGCGACATCTCCCGCTTCCCGTTCGTGCAGCCGCCCGCATCCCGCTCCATCAACGACGGCGTGAACCTGCTCCGCGAACTCGGCGCGCTCACCGAACGCCCCCGCGCCCCCCGCAAGGGCCGCGGCAATAGCGCAACCCTCACCGCCATCGGCCGAGCCATGGCGGCATTCCCCGTGGACCCGCGCCTGGCCCGCATGATCATCGAAGGCGGCCGCCGCAACTGCGCCAAGGAAATGATGGTGCTCGCCGCCGCCCTGACCATCCAGGACCCGCGCGAACGCCCCGCCGACGTACGCGCCGAAGCAGACGCCATGCACGCCCGCTTCGTCGACGACACCTCCGACTTCTCCTCCTTCCTGCTGCTCTGGGACTACATCAACGAGCAGCAGGCGGCGCTGTCCTCCTCGCAGCTGCGCAAAATGTGCCACCGCGAGTTCATCAACTACCTGCGCATCCGCGAGTGGCAGGACCTCTTCGCACAGCTGCGCGAAATGGGCCGAACCGCCAACATTCACGCCAGCGGCGGACGCGACATCAACGCCTCCGCGCACGAGGTAGATATCCACAAGAGCCTGCTCTCCGGCCTGCTCTCGCACGTAGGCGTCAAGGAAGAACGCGAAAAGGACTCCAAGGGACGCAACCGCGGCCCCCGCGAATACCTCGGCGCACGCGGTACCAAGTTCGCCATCTTCCCCGGCTCCGGCCTGTTCAAAAAGAGCCCCGACTGGGTGCTCTCCGCCGAACTCGTCGAAACCTCCCGCCTGTGGGCGCGCACCAACGCCTCCATCGACCCGCAGTGGATCGAAGAAATCGGCAAGCACCTCATCAGCGTGCAATACTCCGAACCGCACTGGTCCCTCAGCTCCGGCGCGGCAGTCGCCTACGCCAAAGGCACCCTCTTCGGCCTGACCATCTACGCCGACCGCCCCGTGCAGTACGCCCGCGTAGACGCCGCCGCAGCCCGCGAACTGTTCATCCAGTCCGCCCTCGTCGAAGGCCAATGGCACACCCAGCACAAGTTCTACCTGCGCAACCAGCGCGCCCTCGCCGAGGTTGAAGAGCTTGAGGCACGCCTGCGCCGCCGCGACCTGCGCGTGGACGACTCCGTGCTCTTCGCCTTCTACGACGCCCGCATCCCCGCCCACGTGACCGACGTGCGCGCCTTCGACAAGTGGTGGAAGCAGGCACGTCTCGAAGACGACAACTACCTGGACTTCAACCCCGAGAAGCTCATCAACGAGGAAGCCGCCGACTACGACGACTCGCAGTTCCCCCGCCAGTGGGTGCAGCGCACCGACAGTGGCGAACTCACCCTCGACCTGCGCTACGAATACGCCCCCACCGCCGGCGTGGGAGGCGCACGCACCGACGCCGCAAAACGCGACGGTGTAGCGGTTCAGGTACCCATCCTGTTCCTGAACCAGCTGAGCCCCGAACCGTTCCGCTGGCAAATCCCCGGCCTGCGCCACGAACTCGTCACCGCACTCATCAAATCGCTGCCCAAGGCGATTCGACGCAACTTCGTGCCCGCACCCGACGTGGCACGCGCCGCCTGCGCCGCCCTGGAAGAGGACTACTCCCCCGCCACCGACGAACTCATCCCCTCCCTCGCACTCGTACTACGCCGCCTGCGCGGCGTGGTCGTCGAACCCGAAACCTTCAACTGGGACGCCGTGCCCGAACACCTGAAAATGGGATTCCAGGTACGCAACGCACGCAACAAAATCCTGGGCGAAGGCAAGGACCTGCGCGCCCTGCAACAGCAGCTCCACAAGGAAATCCGCAGCGCCCTCACCGACTCGCTCGGCGCATCCGACGACACCATGGCAAAAATGGTGGCGCTCGCGCAGGGTGGTTCAAGTAGCTTAGGCGGCTCGAACAACTCGGGCGGCTCGGCAACTCCTGCCAAGAAGGGCGCGAAGAACCCGGGTGCCCCTGCCAACGCTGATGCATCCGGCGGAGTACGCGAAATCAGCGGCCTCACCGAATTCCCCGCCGACCTCTTCCCCAACGGAGAAATCCCCCGCAAGGTACAGCGCATCATCGCCACCCAGGCAGTCAACGGCTACCCCGCCCTCGTCGACGAAGAAACCAGCGTAGGCCTGCGCATCTTCCCCACCGAAGCCGAACAGCTCCACGCCCAGCGCCGCGGCATCATCCGCCTGCTCCAGCTGCAGGTGCCCTCGCCCGTACGCTACGTGAGCGAACACCTCTCCCACAAGGAGAAAATCGTCTTCACGCAGAACCCGCACGGCTCCATCGACGAGCTCATCCGCGACTGCACCGTCGCGGCGCTCGACCACCTCGTGCCGCACACGCCCATCTTCACGCACGCCGAATACAGCGAACTCTACGAGCACGTGCGCGCGGAACTCATCGAGACGGTCTTCGACGTGACCAAGCTCGTCGCCGAAATCCTCTCCGAAGCCACCGCGCTGAAGAAGGCTATCAAGAAGGCCACCTCGCTGACGACCATGCACGCCGTCTCCGACGTGAAGGCACAGATGGAGAACCTGGTCTACCCCGGGTTCGTGGCGCAGACCGGCTACGATCAGCTGGTTCACCTGCCGCGTTACCTGAAGGCCGCCCAGGTGCGCCTGACGAAGCTCGGCCCGAACCTACACCGCGACAACCAGCTGATGCTCACGGTGCAGGATCTTGAGGATTCCTACGATAACGCGGTCAAGTCGCTGCCGGCCGGCACCATCGTGCCGGATGCGCTCCGCCGCGTGAACTGGATGATTGAGGAGCTGCGCGTCAGTTTCTTCGCCCAGGAGCTCGGTACCGCCTACACGGTGTCTGAGAAGCGCATTGCGAAGGCTCAGCGTGAGGCGCTGGACGCCATCAAACGCTAGCTTGTGAGATTACGTCTTGTGCGGATGGCGGTGTTCGTCCTCGCTCCTACTCAGGTGTAGGTGCGCCGCATGTTTCCTCCGCGCCTACGCAGGGGCACCCGTCACCCGGACGCTCCGTCCTCTCCTTGCTTCGCTGCGGAGAGCGTCCGGGTTGACACCCTGAGGGCGCTTCCGGAAAACACGGCTGCACCTGCAGCACAAGCAAAGAGCCCCCACACGAGGTAATCGTGTGGGGGCTCTTTGCCGTTCACAGCGCAAGCTAAGCCGGGAACCTAGCGCGGAAAGGCGGTGTCGTCCGCAGCGACATCAGGGTGCCCGAGCTCTGCGAGGGCGGGTGCCCCTGTAGGAGCGAGGACGAACACCGCCTCTCAGCGTGAGAAACGGTTAGGCAGCCGCCTCGCAAAAGGTCACCGTCACGGAGCCGTTACCGCGCTCGCGCATCCACTGCGGCGCGTTCTCAGCCGAAACAATCGCACCCTCACTCACGGACGGGGCGATGTACGAGCCGCCCGCGCCACCGGCGCCGCCCTGCATCGTGTAGCCCAGGCCCTGGCGCACACCGGTCGGGCTGTTCAGCCACTTCTGGGTCAGCACAATCGAGGAAACGGACTGTGCCGCGCCGGAACCGCCGCCTCCGTAACCTGCGCCGCCACCACCGGACACCACGGACTGGTAGCCGTTGAAGTTCTGCGCGTACGCACCCTCATCGTTGTAGATGTCCAGGTCCCAGCTGCGGTCCTCGTAGGTGCCCTTCTCGTGCACGCTGGCGGGGTTCTCATCCAGCTGGTAGGAGTATGCGCCCGCACCATCGCCGCCGTTGCCCGCGAAGCCGCTCGTGCCCGCGTTACCGGCAACAAACTGGCTGAATAGCACCTGGTTGTTGGTGGTTTCAAAGCCGATGATGGGGCCGCTAGCCGGCAGAGTGCCTGCCGCGCCGCCTGCACCGCCTATACCCGCTGCGCCGCCGAAGCCGGAGTTGTAGGTCAGGACCTTGGAACGTTCCGCATTGTAGACTTCGTAGCCGGGGGTGCCGTTGGAGCCCGCCGCTGCGGAGGCGCTACCCGCCGCATCGAACTGCGGGGATGCGTCCGAGCCGAGGGGCGCCACACCGGCGTCGATCTGGCCGTTGAAGTTGGAGTATCAGGGGTCTGCGTAGGACACGCCGGAGGTGGTCATGCCCGCGCCGCCACCGCCGCCTGCTACAGCTACGACGACGCCGTCGATGAGCAGCGCGGAGGAGCCGCCGCCGGATGCAGCGTACACCTGGCTCTTGGAGTTTGCCGGGTCCGCATACTTGGCGTCGACCTGCGCGGTGATGGTGGCGGGGATGGTGTAGGCGGGTACGGAGCCGCCGTTGCCGTATCCTTCACCACCTGCGGTGGGGGTGAGGGAGCCGTCACCGATACCGCCTGCCGCGGCGATAATCTGCACGGTGGAGCCGGGGGTGACGGGGACGATGCCGCTGACCTTCGCGCCGGAGCCGGCGGGGGTCATACGATTGTTGGTGCCGCCCGCGCCGCCGACCAGTTCAAAGTGGAGCTTGTGGACATTGTCGGGCACTGCGAAGGTCTGCACGGTCTTGGTGCCTTCTTCGGTGCCGGAGATGTTGTACGCCGGGTGTGCGGCGAGGGTGCAGTCGTTGGTTGCGGCGACGGATGCCGCGTAGGAGGGGATGGTTGCGGAGGCGGCGACGACGGGTGCCGCCCAGGCTGCACCGGCGACGAGCTTGCGGCGGGTCAGAGATGTAGACATGGTATGCCCTTTATTCGGGTGGGGTGATGTGTTTGTGGCGCGGATGCGGGAGCCTGTAGGTCTGCGCCCGGACGCCGAGGAAAAGCATACCTTGAACCTCAGCTTTAACATAAATCCCTAGCTCGAGCACAGTATGGGAGCTCTTGGGCATCTCGCGCCGCTCCCTTCCTTCGCTCCTGCAGGGGAACCCGCCGCCCCCGGACGCTCCGCTTCTCCTTGCTTCGCTGCGGAGAGCGCCCGGGCGGGCACCCTGATGTCGCTTTCGGAAGGTGCGGCTTTATGCGAGCCGCAGGTTCCGTCCGCGCACGCAACGCCAGCAGAGGGTCTGCAGATTATCGGGCTCGTTATTGCCGCCTTCGGATAGCGGGACCTTGTGGACAACCTCTAGGATGAGGATTCGCTCACGCATGATGGAGTTGCCGCATCCGGGGTTTTGGCAGGTGTAGTTATCGCGTTCTTTGATGCGTTGGCGCAGTTGGGCGGTCATGAGGGTGCGTTTGCCGCCTTCGGGCCATGCCCAGCGTATTTTGCGTTCCAGGGTTTCGGAGAGCGCGTCGAGGGTCGGAGTGTCGAGGGTGACGGTGACGGCGCGGTTTTCTTTGCCGTTGATTGAGGTGTATTCGAAGCGATAGACGGGGTATGGCACGGTCAGCCCTACGTGGCAGACGTTGAGTTTGTCCCAGAACTCGTCGGCATAGTGCTTGGTGATGAATTGGGGCGGGTTGATGTGTGCGAGCATGTCGTCTTCGCGGCGTCGCACGTTGTCGACGGCGGTTTCTAGACGCGCGATATCGTCGGAGAGGCGTTGTACGTCTTTGAGGGTTTGCAGGTCAGCTTCGACGTGGAAGTATTTGGTGAGGCTGCCGATGGGGTCCCGTTCAGCTTCGAGAACGACCTGTTCAGAGGATTTATAGATGTGCGGGGGACGTTCGTCAGTTTTCTTCCGCAGCAGCGTCTGCCAGGTTTTAGGTCGCTGAGTCTCGACGGTGGCGAGGTGACCGTACATGCCATTGGTGGAAGTGCCGAGCTCGTAGATTCCGTGAGTGTAGATGTCGTGCACGTAGCTGGCAATCTCGTTGTATTCGCTGGCGAGTGTGGCGGTGCGTTGGCGGTGCATCTGGAATTCGGGGGATGTGAAGTACCGGTTTTTGCGGATGGTCATGATGATACCCAGAATGAGCACGATGATGACAACGCCGAGGATGACGTACCAGAGGGAGAAGGCGAGGCATACGGCGAAGAAGATGCCGAGCCCTTTGAGGGAGGATTTCACGGGTGTTCCTTTGCGATACGGCGGTGTATCTGTGAGTGTAGATTTCCTCCATTAGGGTATCGGAGGTAGGTTCGGCTGACAAAGCCGACTCGGCGGAGCCAGCAGAAGACTGAGAAGGCGACAGCCCCCTCCCCCTCCAGTTCGTTATGCTGGTATCGCGCGCACAAGCCCTGCGCTTACTGAACCGGGGTCGAGTGTTTTACCTACGGGGCAGAGGGATGGTGTCCTCCGTCGTGACATCAGGGTGCCCGAAGCGAAGCGAGGGCGGGTTCCCTGTAGGAACAAGGAGGGCTCTATCCCTCCGCAAACCCAAAAAACTAAAAAGTTAAACACAAAAGCCCTGATTCCGAAGAATCAGGGCTTCATTTGTGCGCGATACTGGGATCGAACCAGTGACCTCTTCCGTGTCAGGGAAGCGCGCTACCGCTGCGCCAATCGCGCTCACAAAACAGTTGTTTTGTTGCGAGGTGAGGACGGGATTCGAACCCGCGTACACGGCTTTGCAGGCCGCTGCCTAACCACTCGACCACCTCACCGCATACGCTCCACGAGGGAACGCGTTCGAACTCTTGGAGTCCTTACGAGCGGTTGACGAGACTTGAACTCGCGACATCCACCTTGGCAAGGTGGTGCTCTACCAACTGAGCTACAACCGCATATCAGCGTATTCAATTTGAATCATGACGAGGAGTTTTTCGCTCCGTCGTGCTGACAGGTAAATACTATACGGGGTTTTTGAGTGTTTGCCAAATCCTTTGCGGATTACCCCGTGTTCCGCGTGTTTCCGGGGTAGAACGGGGTGTTTTGCTTCGTTTTTGAGGAGTGCGAGCAAAATTTATTTTCATGGTGCCAGTCACATTTTCAGGGTTTTGGGGTGGCTGCTATTTCCGTAAGGGCAACAGCGGGCACATGCTATCCGCTGAGCATCCACAAAATTTTTCGCAAGAGCACGAAAAGAGAGCGAAAAGGAGGGGCGGGGAGCCAGGTTCCCCGCCCCTCCCCTATGAAATCCGCATCAGAAATCCGCACCGACAAAAATGCCAGGCTCATGTTTTTCTGGAGTCTCTAGAGCTCTTCGAAGAAGAGGCGTTCGTAGACCTTGCGGGCGTTGCGAGTTTGGCGCAGGTAGTCTTCTTCGAGGGCGCGGGCACTGCCGGCCGGGTATCCGCACCAGCGGGCGATTGCTTCCAGGTCGGCGCGTCCCGAGGGTAGGGTGTCGGATTGGCGCACGCCGCGCAGTACGTTGCCGCCGCGGATCTTCGTGGCGAGCAGCCAGGCGCCACTGAGGATTTCAGCGTCCGCGGCCTCGACCAGTCCCGCCTCAACCGCGGCGTTTAGCGCCTTCAGGGTGGAGGTGGTTCGTAGCCCCGGCACGGCGTGTGCGTGGCGCAGCTGTACGAGCTGGACCAGCCATTCCACGTCGGAGAGGCCGCCGCGGCCGAGCTTGAGCTGGCGGGTGCGGTCGGCGCCGTGCGGCATGCGTTCGTTTTCAACGCGCGCCTTCATGCGGCGAATCTGCTGCACCTGTTCGGGCGTGAAAGTTGCCGGGTAGCGGTACGGGTCAATGAGCTCCACGAAAGCCTCGCCGAGCGCCTCGTCGCCGGCGATAGGGCGGGCACGGGTGAGCGCCTGGAACTCCCAGGTTTCCGCCCAGCGTTCGTAGTAGGAGCGGTAGGAGTCCAGCGAGCGCACGATAGCGCCCTGCTTGCCTTCGGGGCGCAGGTCGGCGTCCACTTCGAGGGGCCGTTCGGCGCGAATGGCGGGTTTGACGGGCTGTTTGAGGAGCGCCAGGGTGCGGTTGACGATGCGTGCCGCCTGTTCCTGTGCGGCGTCTTCGTCGGCCCCGTCGAGGGGTTCGTGGACGAACATGACGTCCGCGTCGGAGCCGAAGCCGTTCTCGGCGCCGCCGAGGCGACCCATGCCGATGACGGCGATGCGGGTGATCATCTTCTCCCCCGCGGCTTCCTCAGCTTCGGCAGGTTCGGTTGCTTCGGCGGGTTCAGTGCTTTCCGGTGCCGCCTGGAGTTCACGCAGGGCAATCTGTAGCGCCGCGCCGATCGTGCACTCGTCAATGGCGGCAAGACCGGCGCAGGTGTCCTCAACGTCGACGATGCCCAGGGTCCAGCCCATGGCGGTGCGCAGGGTTTCGCGGCGGCGCAGGTAGCGCACGGCGCGCATCGCCTCGGCGGCATCCTCGTGGCGTGCCAGCAGGGAGGAAATCTCGGAGGCGAGCGCCTCCTCCCCCAGCGGTTTGAGGTCGGCGACCTTGTCCAGCCAGGCGATGGAGGCAGAGGCATCCTCGAGCAGGTCGGTCATGAGGCGAGAGCTGGAGAGCAGCTGACTGAGGCGTTCAGCCGCAGCCGGCGAGTCACGAAGCATGCGCAGGTACCAGCTGGTGCTGCCGAGCGATTCGGAGACGATACGGAATCCGAGCAGGCCGGCGTCTGCGTCCACGCCGCGGGCGAACCAGCCCAGTAGCACGGGCATGAGGTGCCGCTGAATGTCTGCACTGCGGGAGAGTCCCGTGGTGAGTGCCTTGATGTGGCGCATGGCGCCGCGCGGGTCGCGGTAGCCGAGGGCAGCGAGGCGGTCCTGTGCCGCCTGTTCGCTGAGCACCACTTCGTCGCGGCTGAGCGTGGAGACGGCGGCGAGCAGCGGGCGGAAGAAGATTCGCTCGTGCAGTGAACGGACGTTCCGTTTAATTTTCTGCCATGCCTTGAGCATCTGCTCGGCGGAGAGCGTGCCGTTGCGTTCCGGGGAGAGGATCGAGCGGGCGAGGGCGCGCTGTTCGGCATCCTTCTCGGGCATCAGGTGGGTGCGGCGCAGCTGCTGCAGTTGGATGCGGTGCTCGAGCACGCGCAGCTTCTTGTAGTCGCGGCTGAATGCTTCGGCGTCGGTGCGGCTAATGTAGCTGACGGCGGTCAGCGCCGTCAGGGAATCCACGGTGGACTTGGTGCGCACGGCGGGGTCGGTTCGACCGTGCACGAGCTGCAACAACTGCACGGTGAACTCAATATCGCGCAGGCCGCCCGGGCCCAGCTTAATCTGGCGGTCCACCTGATGGGCAGGAATATTATCGGTCACGCGGGCGCGCATCGCCTGCACGGATTCCACGAAGGATTCACGGGCGGCGGACTCCCATACGAAGGGATCAATGGCGCGAGCGTAGCGGGCACCCAGCTGCGCCGAACCGGCGATGGGGCGCGCCTTGAGCAGCGCCTGGAACTCCCAGTTTTCCGCCCAGCGCTTGTAGTACTGAACGTAGGATTCGACGGTGCGAACGAGCGGGCCGTCCTTACCCTCGGGGCGCAGGTTCGCGTCGACCTCCCAGAGGGCGGGTTCGGGTGCGGGGCCCATGATGGCGCGGGTGAGGGCGTGCACGAGCTCCGTGCCGATGGTGGAACATTCGTTCTCGGTGAGCTTGAGCGGGGCGCTCTCCCCCTCCGCCCCGGCATGAGGCACGGCTCCAGCGGCGGCGGGTTCGACCGGCGCAACCACGTACACTACATCAACGTCAGAGATGTAGTTCAGCTCGCGGGCACCGCACTTACCCATGCCGATAATCGCCAAGTCCAGGGCGTCTACGGCTTCACCTCGGCGAGGAGCCGCCAGGCCGGGGCCCAGCCCCTCCGCTACTTCGGTGCGCGCAATGGCAAGTGCACCCTCCAGCGCGGCGGCAGCCAAATCGGCGAGGTGACGACCGATGGTGGGCATCATTTCGACCGGGTCTTCACAGCACACGTCGAGCAGGGCGATGCGCGCCAGGGCGGCGCGGTAGGCGACGCGCAGGGTCACGTAGCCGTCTTTGCCGGTCTGCTCGGCGGCAGCGCGCGGACGCTCTGCGTGGGGGTCGGCGCCGAGGGCGGTGAGGATATCGCGGCGGTAGGGGGTGTCCAGCGGTGCGATGGGGGTCAGGAATTCCCCGTCGGTTTCCGGCAGGATTGACGCCGGGTGCTGGGAGCGAATCAGCGCGCTCTCAGCCGGGTACACCTGCGTGTCGAAGAGCGGGTCAATGTGTTCGGGGCGGCGGTAGAGAAAATCGCCAATCGCCTGGGACGCGCCGAGCAGTCGGTACATGCCGAATTCTTTGTCGCCGCGGTTGGCGCGTTCGGCGACCGCCGGGTGCTTCTCGATGAGGCGCACGAGGGCGGGCAGGGCAATATCCGGTGAGGGCGCGAGACGCAGCCCGGCAAAGAGCGCATCCTGCGAGACGTGCTTCAGTTCGGGTGCGTTGAGCCAGCGTTCTGCCTTGGACGGGTCGTGGAAGCCGGTGGCAATCATGCGGGTGCGCAGGCGTAGCTGGGCTTTGCGTTCGGCTTCGGCGCGTTGCTCGTCGTCGAGTGCGTCGGGGGCGATGTCGGTGAGCGGTTTGGGTTCTTTGGCGGGGTCGATAATGCGGATGAGCCCGGTGGTCGGGTAGTGGGAGCTGTCAGTCATAGCGTGAGAACCGTGGGTAGAGAACTGCGGGTAGGGAGTAGGTCCGTGGGGTGGAGAGCATAAATTTTGGCGGCTAAATTTCGGCGGTGAACGGTGCAGCTGATAGGTGCATTTGATAGACCTGTGGGCGGTACCCGCCGGCGTGTTGACCGGTAGCGGGTACCGCCCTGAGGCTGTCAGCGCTCACTCATCCTATGAGGAGGTGAGAGGATCCAGCCGTTAGAGGATTCCGAGGTTGTGCTTGAGCTCGTACGGGGTCACCTGAGCCTGGTACTGGTCCCAGTCGGCGCGCTTATTGCGCAGGAACTGCTCGAAGACCTGCTCGCCCAGAACCTCCGCCATGAACTCGGATTCTTCGGTGAGGTTAATAGCTTCACGCAGGGATGCGGGTAGCGGGTTGTAGCCCATGGCGCGGCGTTCTGCGCTGGTCATGGCGGCGAGGTCTTCGGTCACGGCAGGCATGAGCGGGTACTCGTTCTCGATGCCCTTCAGGCCGGCTGCAAGAATCACCGCGTAGGCGAGGTACGGGTTCGATGCCGAATCCAGGCCGCGGTACTCAATGCGTGCGGACTGCATCTTGTTCGGCTTGTACAGGGGCACACGCACGAGGGCGGAGCGGTTGTTGTGGCCCCAGGAGACGTAGGAGGGCGCCTCGCCACCGCCCCAGAGCCGCTTGTAGGAGTTGATGAACTGGTTGGTGACCGCGGTGAATTCGGGGGCGTGCTTGAGCACACCGGCGATGAAGTGGCGCGCGGTCTTGGACAGCTGGTATTCGGCACCAGCTTCGAAGAATGCGTTGGTGTCGCCTTCGAAGAGGGAGAAATGGGTGTGCATGCCGCTGCCGGCGTACTTGGTGAAGGGCTTGGGCATGAATGTTGCGTACATGCCCAGCGAGTAGGCGACTTCCTTGATGACGGTGCGGAAGGTCATGACGTTGTCGGCGGTCTGCAGGGCGTCGGCGTGGCGCAGGTCGATTTCGTTCTGGCCGGGGCCGGTTTCGTGGTGGCTGAATTCGACGGAGATGCCGACTTCTTCGAGCATGGTCACTGCCTTGCGGCGGAAGTCCTGCACGATGCCGCCGGGGGTGTGGTCGAAGTAGGATTCGTAGTCCACGGGCACGGGGAATCCATCAGCGCCGAGCTTGGAGGATTCGAGCAGGTAGAACTCAATTTCGGGCGAGGTGTAGCAGGTAAAGCCCATCTCCGCGGCCTTGTTGAGCACGCGCTTGAGCACACCGCGAGTGTCGGAGGCGCTGATCTCGCCGTCGGGGGTGAGCACGTCACAGAACATGCGGGAGGTGTAGTCTTCCTCGCCGCGCCAGGGCAGAATCTGGAAGGTGGAGGGGTCCGGCTGCAGCAGCATATCGGATTCGTAGATGCGGGAGAAACCCTCAATCGAGGAGCCGTCAAAGCCCAAGCCCTCGTCGAAGGCGCTTTCTACCTCAGCCGGTGCGAGCGCAACGGATTTGAGGGTGCCGACCACGTCGGTGAACCAGAGGCGGATGAAGCGGATGTCGCGCTCTTCGATGGTGCGCAGTACGAATTCCTGTTGGCGGTCCATGAGTTGCCCTCTCGGTGCGGGCGCGCATCCGCGTGGTACCCGTCTGCGGGCGGCGGAGGCGCGCTAAATTTGCTGCCGAGGTGCGGAATACCCTGCATGCCCCTTGGATTTCCAAGGAGTTGCGGCGGTTTACGTACCAGCGGTGCTGGCGCCTCCTTGCCCCGGCGTATGTCCTGTTGTTATCTAGCCTATCGGGTTCTGCTGTGTGGCGGGCGGGTGGGAGGTTTCGTTTGTGTAAATTCTCTTTTTCTGCGCCGCGGTAGCTCAGATTCTGGGCGATGCGAGGAGGGGCGCTCCCCCACTTTTTCTGCGGTGTGGGTTTTACTCAGATGCCAAGCAGGTTCAGATACCTAGCATATGACGGTTCTCGGGGCGGGGAGCGGGGTCGCCTTGCGATAATGGGAGTATGCTACATTCCATTCTTCCCTCGACTGTGCAGTTTCCGTCGGAGCAGTTTCCATTGGCGCAGCTTCCGCTGGCGACCAGCATCGTTGCCGCTGATCCTACCGGTTTAGAGTGGCTACTACTTATTGCCGCCCCCATTGTTTTCTTGGTGTTGTACCTGGTCTGCCTTTTTGCGGTTGCGGTCTTTGGCCCGACAGTCATGAAGAACAGCAAGTCTGGTGGCACGACCTACCTGCTGGATCGCCCCTCCCGCGTGGCGTTTAGGACTCGCACCGTGGCACTCTTTGCGGTGGTGGGTGCGTTTGTAGAGCTTCTTTGGCTCGGTTATACGGGGCGCGTGGGGTCGATGGCGGTCATTCCGATCCTGCTCTTCACGTGGTCGTGGAAGTACACTTTCTTCTTCTTGCCGCTTCAGGTAATTCGTTCCTGGTATGTTCACGCAAGCCGCGGCAAGTATGATGCGCTGTCGGCTGAGGGCGCTCAGCGCCGTGAGAAGCTGAACCGTAAGAGCGCGTACGAGGTGTCGAAGATGATGCAGCGTAACCCGCAGCAGTTCGCGATGAGCAAGGAGCTGCATACGCTGGCGCGCGGTCAGAAGATTGCGGGCGTGCGTCCGTTCCAGAATCTTGACGAGGCGGGTAAGAAGCGCCGCACGAACTATACGGTGGAGCTGGCTGTGGCGCTCATGCAGGCGCGTGCTATGAACCCCGGCAAGCTTCCGTCGGAGGCGTTCGGTGAGAGCATCCTGGGTATGGGCGTTGGCATTGCTTCTAATCGGGCGGTGGAGCAGACCTGGCTGACTCTGTGCACGGAGCGTGTCAACGCGCCGGATGCACCGAATTACCCGGATTCGCTGTACCCGGTTGCGGCTCGTTTTTCGCTGTTTACCACGATGTCGCTGTTGCATCCGGTGATGGGCCGCCCCTATTCACCATTTACTGCGCCGAATGCGCGCCGTTTCGTGCCCCGTGATTTCTCGGCGGATACTGTGCTGTTGAAGACTGAGGAGCTGGGCAAGAAGGCTCTGGCGCAGAGCGCTATTTTCCGTCAGATTCATGAGCGTCTTTTGCCGTTGCATCGGCAGCAGCCCCAGCTGGTGGATGGCCGCGCCCTGGCCTATTGCGGTGCCCTACTGCTGAGCGTGGCGAAGGCTGAGGCGGAAAGCCAGCGTCTGACGAGCCAGGTTCTGGCGACGGCTGCTTCGGAGCGTGGCGTCCTGTCCTTTGGAGTGTTCTCGCAGATCTCTGAGGATTATCAGTGTGTTCAGCGTCTGCTGAATCTGATGGTGAAGGCAACCAATGATGTTCAGCGTTTCATCAACGCTGTGGAGGACCTGGTGCAGATGCATTCTGGTCCGGTTCAGCCTTCCGGTATTTCGTACGAGAAGGCGCAGATGGAATACATTGCCGCTCTTCTGGACGTTATTGTCTTCTCCTCGCACGCCCCGCTTGCCGGTTCCATCCAGGCGTCCTACGCCCTGCTGAAGGCGGACTACGAGGCATTTACGTTCAACACTTCGGATGAGTTGAGCCGCAGCTACTGGCTGCAGTACTCGAAGAACGCGGTGAGCGCCTGCGACACGGGTCTGTCTCAGGGTTATGAGGGTTTCTTCGGCTCTGATGATGAGGCGCGTAAGGCGTGGGAGTCCTACGCGGAGGACGTCGTGAAGGAAGTCTGCACCTACTCGATTACGCAGCTGTATTGGGATGCTCTGGTGCAGCAGGCGCTCATTCAGCGCGATTTGCCGCGTGAGTTTAGTGATGCTTCTTCCGCTATTCCGGAGCTGATGAATAAGAACGCCGCTGCGTCGTTCCCGACCTACTACATTAACCTCATCTGGAACTAGGTTCGGGGTGAGCGGTACGCCAGGTTGGAGCCGTGCAGGGTTAGAATAGTCAGCATGACTACTGAGCGTTCTTCCGAGATCTCTTCGCCCTACGCGGCACAGCCTGCCGCTACCTCCGCGGCGGCTCCCGCGACTGCTTCTGCGTCGAAGCCTTTTGACCTGGACACCGTCAAGAAGGTTCGTACCGTTCACCTGGCGCAGGCTAAGGCGACCGGGCAGAAGTTCTCCATGCTGACCTGCTACGACGCCCTGACGGCGCAGATTTTTGACCGTGCCGGCATCGACATGCTGCTGGTTGGCGATTCTGCGGCGAATGTGGTGCTCGGTTACGAATCGACCCTGACCATTACCCTGGATGAGATGATTCCGCTGGTTGCGGCGGTTTCTCGCGGTGCATCCCGCGCCATGGTGGTTGCCGATCTGCCGTTTGGTTCTTATGAGCAGTCCCCGCAGCAGGCGGTGGCGAGCGCTGTTCGCCTGATGAAGGAGGGCGGTGCACACGCGGTCAAGATTGAGGCGGACGCTTCGATGGCCGAGTGGGTTCGTGCCCTGGTGCGTACCGGTATTCCGGTGGTGGCGCATGTTGGTTTCACCCCGCAGGCGGAGCATGCCCTGGGCGGTTTCCGTGTGCAGGGCCGCGGCGATGCCGCTGAGCGTGTTCGTGAGGATGCGGTGGCACTGGCTGAGGCAGGTGCGTTCTGCGTGCTCATGGAGATGGTGACTGCCCAGACTGCGCAGCTGGTGGATGAGGCGGTGGGCACTGTGCCGACTATTGGTATTGGTGCCTCGAATGTGACCACCGGTCAGGTGCTGGTGTGGCAGGACATGATGGGTGTTCGTTCCGGTCGCGTGCCGCGTTTTGTGAAGCAGTTTGCGCAGGTCGGTCAGGTCATGGAGGACGCTGCGCGTGCTTATCGTGAGCAGGTTCGTTCGGGTGAGTTCCCGGCGGCTGAGCACAGCTTTGAATAGGCTTTAGGTTTAGAAGACAGCTTGAGACAAAGCGAAGACCCCCGTATCCGGTGTTCCGGGTTCGGGGGTCTTGCTGTATCTATTTTTCTGCCTCTGTTAGACGCCTCTATTAGAGGCATACGTGCAGAACGTTCGCTGGGCTTTAGAGCAAGGCTTTAGAGCAGGCCGCCGTCCTTCTCCCATGCCTCGTTGCGTTCGCGGGCGCGGTCCATGGCGTGGGCGGCTTCTTCGTAGGTCTTGAAGGGGCCCCACAGTGAGGTGACGGCGCTCTGCTGGCCGCGCTCAACCTCACCGGTGGCGAGGTTGTACCAGTATTCGTCAGCGTGCGGGCTGGTTGCGTCAGCTGCGGAGTTCAGGGTCTTTTCGACCGCCGATTCGATGGCTTCGCTCAGGTGGCTTTTCTTCTCGCTCATGGGTTCTCCTTCGACGGTATTGAGTCAGTATGTCTAGCATCTCACGCGCCCAGGTTCGTGGCAATGAGGCGGGCGAAGCTTCTCGCGGCGTTCCTCCCCTTTTCTCATGTCTTCTCCTCCGCTCCCCGCCGCGCGGTTTTGCCGCTAGGGTGTATGGAATTTTATTCACAATCTGGGAAAAAGGTACGGCTTATGTATCCGCCGCTTTTTAGCGCCCCCGCAAGGGACACAACCCGCCCACGCCCGGTAAGATGAAACTATGTCTTCAACCAAAACGAATACTTCGCATAATCTTCCCGCAGAGCCCGGTCGAGCACCCGTCGGTTGCCTGACCCCCGGACGCGTCACCCCCATGCGCCCGGTCCCCTCGCACATTGTTCGCCCCGAGTACGTGGGTAAGCCCACCGCCAACGAGGGTAACGACTCGAACATGTACACCCCCGAGGAAGTTGAGCGGGTTCGCGCAGCCGGCAAGATCGCGGCAGGCGCCATCGTTGAAGCATCCAAGATTTGCGTACCCGGCACCACCACCGACGAAATTGACGTGCTGGTCCACGAGTACATTTGCGACCACGGCGCGTACCCCTCCACCGTGGATTACCGCGGCTACCCCAAGTCCGTGTGCACCTCCCTGAACGAGGTCATCTGCCACGGCATCCCGGACTCCACCGTGCTGGAGGACGGCGACATCCTCAACCTGGACGTCACCGCATACCTGGACGGCATGCACGGCGACACCAACAAGACCCTGCTCATCGGCAACGTGGACGAAGAGTCCCGCCTGCTAGTTGAGCGCACCGAGGAGTCCCTGAACCGTGCGATTAAGGCTGTGAAGCCGGGCCGCCAGATCAACGTGATTGGTCGCGTCATTGAGAAGTACGCGGCACGTTTCGGTTACGGCGTGGTTCGCGACTACACCGGTCACGGTGTGGGTCGTGAGTTCCACTCGGGCCTCGTCATCCCCCACTACGATGCGGCACCCGCCTACGACACCGAGATTCGTGAGGGCATGATTTTCACCATCGAGCCCATGCTGACCCTCGGCACCATCGAATGGGACCTGTGGGATGACGACTGGACCGTGGTCACCCGCGACCGCAAGCGCACCGCGCAGTTCGAGCACACCCTCGTGGTGACCGCTGACGGCGCAGACATCCTCACCCTGCCCTAAAGCGCAGACCTCTGGGTTTCCTACTTGTGCAGGTATTGTGCAGATACGAGCCCCAGCACCTCACTTTTATATCAATTCACCCACTGACAAGCCCGCCCACTCACCCGATTGCACGGCAGTAGGCGGGGCGAAAGAGAGAAAACCATGAGCGATTACGCAGAACCCGGCGTCATCACCGAGCTGCCCGCGCCCACCCCCAAGGACCTGCAGATTGGTGTGGACATTGGAGGCACCGGCATTAAGGGCGGCATCGTCGACCTGCGCACCGGTAACCTCGTGTCCGACCGCTTCCGCATTGATACCCCCAAGCCTGCAACCCCCGAGGCTGTGGCTGAGGTTGTACGCCGCGTAGTTGATGAGCTGCAGGGCCGCGACCTGGCACCGGACCCCGAGTCCGCTGTCGGCATCGACTTCCCCGCAGTGGTGAAGAACGGCATGGTCTTCTCCGCAGCGAACGTGGACGACTCCTGGATCAACACCGACCTGGAACAGGTCATGAGCGAGGCTCTGGGCGGCCGCACCGTCTACGGCCTCAACGACGCTGACGCAGCCGGTCTGGCTGAGGCAACCTACGGCCAGGGCCGTAACCGTGACGGCCTAATCGCTGTCATCACCCTGGGCACCGGCATTGGCTCCGCCCTCATCAACGACGGCGTGCTGATCCCGAACACCGAGCTGGGCCACCTGGAGATTGACGGCCACAACGCCGAGTCTCAGGCTTCCGCTCGTGCCCGCGAGGTGCACGAGCTGTCCTGGAAGAAGTACGGCAAGCGCCTGTACCGCTACTTCGAGCACGTACAGATGCTCTTCTCCCCCGACCTGTTCATCATTGGCGGCGGCATCTCCAAGAACCCGGAGAAGTTCATGCCCTACTTTGAGGATCAGATTCGTACCCCCATGGTCATGGCTGCCCTGCGTAACAACGCGGGTATTGTGGGTGCGGCACTGTGGGCTGGCGGCATGCTGCCGGAGCGTCAGCGCCGCGGCGAAGCGTAAGGTTTTCCTGAACCTGCTTGACCCGCGGCCGCGTCAGCGCCGCGGCGAAGCGTAAGGGCTTGCTTCCTGCTATCCGCCTCGGATAGCGCTTCACATACGTACGAAGGGACCGCCTTCCGAATCATTCGGAAGGCGGTCCCTTCTGTATGCCGCCGCTCATGTAGCGGCGGCTGAGCTCATTAGCTACTGGGTTAGCTAGTGGCTGTGCTAGTCAGTTACTGTGCTAGCTAGTTACTGGGCGATGCGGTCCTCACGCAGACGCGCAATCGCCTCCTCAAAGTCTTCAAGGTTCTCAAAGGCCTGGTACACGCTCGCAAAACGCAGGTAGGCGACCGCGTCCAGCTTCGACAGCGGCTCCAGGATGGTCAGGCCCACCTCGTGCGCGTTAATCTCCGCCAGACCGCGGGCACGAATCAGCTCCTCAACTTCCTGGGCGAGCTTCGCCAAATCGTCCTCACCCACGGGGCGGCCCTGGCATGCCTTACGCACGCCGGCGGCAATCTTCGAACGGTCGAAGGGCTCGGTCACGCCGGAACGCTTAATCACCGAAATGGTGGTGGTTTCAACGGTCGTGAAGCGGCGAGCGCAGGAGGTGCACTGGCGGCGGCGGCGAATTGCGGCGCCGTCATCGGTGGTGCGGGAATCCACCACTCGCGAGTCGGTGTGCTTGCAATAGGGGCAGTACATTCGTTTCTCCTTGGCTGGGCGCTAGCGCCCGCGTATACAGCGCTCAAGAATATTTATACCTATTCTACCGTGATATACAGCGGATACACCGTATGGTGTGAGTGAATATACGCTCAGGGTGGACTCTGCTATGCAGAATCCACCCTGTCATTCCCACCTTGCGGGGTTATATATGTTTAGCGTCGAATGCAGCTCGGACCGAAAATCGTCTTGATTTCACCGAAGAGGCTCGGGTTCGGTTCCACACGCACACTAGCGTCCAGAAGCACCAGTTGCTCCTTATCGCGGGTGCGCACGAGCATGCGCACATCCGCGGTGCCCTTGTGGTCGCGCAGGGTCTCCTTCAGCTCCTTCAGGTTCGCCTCGGTCACCAGGTACTCGGGTACCACGATGGTGATGGGTGCGGCGCGGCCGTCATCGCTGATTTCCAGGATCTGCAGTTCCTGCGCGCTCATGTTCACGCTGCCGTCGTCGCGGCGCTGCACGCGGCCACGAATCGAGCAGATGAGGTCGTCCGCCAGGGCGGCGCCCATCGTCTCGTAGGCGCGGGAGAAGAACATGACCGTAATGGTTGCGCCCGAGGGGTCTTCCAGCTCCACGGAGGCGTATTGGTTACCGCTGGACTTGGCGATACGGCGCGAAACGCCGGTAAGCATACCCGCAATGGTGACGGTTTCGCCGTCGCGCACGTGCGAGTCTTCGCCGATGATGTCGTGCACCGAATGGCTTGCCGCGTCCGAGAGCGCACGCTCCAGGCCACGCAGCGGGTGGTCCGAAACGTACAGGCCCAGCATGTCACGCTCAAAGTTCAGCTTCTCGCGGCGGTCCCATTCAGGAACATCAGGAATGGTCACGGTCAGCTCATCGCCCAGGGCGTCATCCATGCCGAGGGAACCGAAGAGGTCGAACTGACCCGCCGCCTCCTTACGCTTGACCGCCACGGCCGCGTCCACTGCCGCCTCGTGAATGAGGGACAGCGAACGGCGGGTGTGGCCCAGGTCGTCGAAAGCGCCCGCCTTAATGAGCGACTCGATGGTGCGCTTATTGCACACCTGCAGCGGCACCTTCTTCAGGAAGTCATTGAAGGACTCGTAGCGGCCCTTCTCCTCGCGGGCGGCAATCATGCCTTCGACCACGTTCGCGCCCACGTTACGGATCGCGCCCATGCCGAAGCGGATGTCCTCACCCACGGGGGCGAAGGTCAGGGTGGACTCGTTCACGTCCGGCGCGAGCACGGTAATGCCCATGGCGCGGCACTCGTTCAGGTACAGCGCGAGCTTGTCCTTGTTATCGCCCACGCTGGTCAGCAGCGCGGCCATGTACTCCTGCGGGTAATGCGCCTTCAGGTACGCCGTCCAGTACGACACCAGACCGTACGCAGCCGTGTGCGCCTTGTTGAACGCGTAGTCAGAGAACGGCAGCAGAATATCCCAGAGCGCCTTAATAGCGCCCTCAGAGTAGCCGTTAGAAATCATGCCGTCGTGGAAGGTAGCGTACTGCTTATCCAGCTCCGCCTTCTTCTTCTTACCCATCGCACGGCGCAGCAGGTCTGCCTCACCCAGAGTGTAGTTCGCGACCTTCTGAGCAATCGCCATAACCTGTTCCTGATACACAATCAGGCCGTAGGTGGTGTCCAGAATGTCCTTCAGCGGCTCTTCCAGCTCGGGGTGAATCGGCTCAATCTCCTGCTTACCGTTCTTACGCAGAGCGTAGTTGGTATGCGAGTTCGCACCCATCGGGCCCGGACGGTACAGCGCCAACACTGCCGAAATGTGCTCGAACTCCTCGGGCTCCATGAGCTTGAGCAGCGAGCGCATCGGGCCACCATCGAGCTGGAACACGCCGAGGGTGTCGCCGCGCGCCAGCAGACGGTACGATTCCGGGTCATCCAGCGAGAGGGACTCAAGGTCCAGGTCAATGCCTCGGTTAGCCTTAATGTTCTCCACCGCATCAGAGATGATGGTGAGGTTACGCAGACCCAAGAAGTCCATCTTGATCAGGCCCAGGCCCTCACAGGTGGGGTAATCGAACTGGGTGATAACCTGGCCGTCGGCTTCGCGGCGCATCACGGGGATCACGTCCACGAGGTCCTTGCTGGACATAATCACGCCCGCAGCGTGCACGCCCCACTGACGCTTCAGGCCCTCCAGGCCCTTCGCGGTTTCGAACACCTGGCCGTAGATCTTATCGACCGGGTCCTCGATGAGGGCACGCAAATCTGCCGCCTCGGCGTAACGCTTATCCTCTTCGTTGTACACGTTCGCCAGAGCAATGTTCTTGCCCATGACGTCCGGCGGCATCGCCTTGGTGAGGCGCTCGCCCACCGAGTACGGCTGGTCCATCACGCGGGAGGCGTCCTTGAGCGCCTGCTTCGCCTTAATGGTGCCGAAGGTGACGATCTGTGCGACCTTCTCTTCACCGTACTTTTCGGTCACGTAGTCGATGACTTCGCCGCGGCGACGATCGTCAAAGTCCACATCAAAGTCGGGCATGGAGACGCGGTCGGGGTTGAGGAATCGCTCGAAAATCAGGTCGTGGTCGAGCGGGTTCAGCTCGGTAATGCGCATCGCGTACGCCACCATCGAGCCTGCACCGGAGCCACGGCCGGGGCCCACGCGAATACCGTTGCGCTTAGCCCAGTTGATAAAGTCGGCGACCACGAGGAAGTAGCCGGGGAAGCCCATGGAGGTAATAACCCCCACCTCGTACTCAGCCTGCTTGCGCACCTTGTCAGGCACGCCGTCCGGGAAGCGGTAGTGCAGGCCCTTCTCGACCTCCTTCACGAACCAGGATTCCTCGTTTTCACCCTCGGGCACGGGGAAGTTCGGCATGTAGTTCGCCTTGGTGTTGAACTCCACGTTGCAGCGTTCAGCGATTTCGAGGGTGTTCTCGCACGCGCCGGGAATGTCGCCGAAGAGGGCGTACATTTCTTCTGCCGAGCGCAGGTAGAAGTTATCCGCGTCGAATTTGAAGCGCTTGGGATCGGTGAGGGTCGAGCCGGACTGCACGCACAGCAGCGCCGCGTGGGCGGTGTGGTCTTCCTGGCGGGTGTAGTGCAGGTCGTTGGTGGCAACGAAGGGCAGGTTCAGCTTCTTGGCGAGGCGGTGCAGGTCCTCCTGGACGTTGCGTTCAATATCCAGGCCGTGGTCCATGACCTCGCAGTAGAAGTTGTCCTTACCGAAAATATCGCGGAATTCGCTCGCCGCCTGGACCGCCTCGTCGAACTGGCCCAGGCGCAGGCGAGTCTGAACCTCGCCGGAGGGGCAGCCGGTGGTCGCAATCAGGCCCTTCGAGTAGGTCTGCAGCACCTCGCGGTCCATACGCGGCTTGTACAGCTGACCTTCCAGCGACGCAATCGAGGAGGCGCGGAACAGGTTGTGCATGCCCTCGGTAGTTTCAGCCCACATGGTCATGTGGGTGTACGCGCCACCACCGGAAACGTCGTCGCGGGAGCCGTCGCCCCAGCGCACACGCGAACGGTCGGTGCGGTGCGTGCCGGGGGTCAGGTACGCCTCCACACCAATGATGGGCTTGATGTCGTGCGCTTTAGCCTGGCGCCAGAAGTCGAAGGCACCAAAGAGGAAGCCATGGTCACTGGTCGCCATGGACTTCATGCCGAGTTCTTTAGCGTAGGTGAACAGGTCACCCAGGCGCGCGGCACCGTCGAGCATGGAGTACTCGGTGTGCACGTGCAGGTGAGTAAATTCTTTGGTTGCCACGGGAATCTCCTGGAGGTGTGGGCTGGAGGATGGGCGGTGAATGTGAAGCTGTGTGCGGCGGCGCGCGGGTGGCTATAAATAGCCGGCTGTTTAGCCGAGCTGAACCTTACCCTCGCGCAGAGCAGTCAGCGCGTAGGACAGGTCGAGCGGGTACTCGCTGGTGAAGGTCACGCGCTCACCGGTGCCGGGGTGGTCGAAGCCCAGGCGGTGCGCGTGCAACCACTGGCGGGTCAGACCCAGTTCGGCGCTAAAGCGCGGGTCGGCGCCGTAGGTCAGGTCGCCACAGCAGGGGTGGCGCAGCGCGGAGAAGTGCACACGAATCTGGTGGGTGCGTCCGGTTTCTAGGTGCACCTCCACCAGGGATGCGGGGCCGAAGGCTTCGAGCACGTCGTAGTGGGTGATGGAGTTGCGTCCGTCTTCGACCACGGCGAACTTCCATTCGTTGCCGGGGTGGCGGCCGATGGGTGCGTCGATGGTGCCGCGTAGCGGGTCGGGCAGGCCCTGCACGAGGGTGTGGTAGACCTTGTCTACGGTGCGTTCCTTGAAGGCTCGCTTGAGTTCGGTGTAGGCGCGTTCGCTGCGGGCTACGACCATCAGGCCGCTGGTGCCCACGTCCAGGCGGTGCACGATGCCTTGGCGTTCTGCCGCGCCGGAGGTAGCAACCGAAATGCCCTCGCCCATGAGCGCGGAGATCACGGTGGGGCCGTGCCAGCCCGGCGAGGGGTGTGCCGCCACGCCTGCGGGCTTATCCACCACCACGATGTCCTCATCCAGGTGCACGATGCGGAAGCCGTCCACCTTCTCGGGGCGGATGTCCGCCAAATCGCGCGGTGCGGGGGCATCCACAACGACCTCATCCCCTGCGGACAGCTTGTAGGACTTACCAATTTTCACGGCCTTGCCGTTGTTGGTCACGGTCACGTGGCCGTCACGAATCCACCCGGAGGTGCGGGTGCGCGGCGCATCGAGGGCACCGGCGAGCGCGGCGTCCAGGCGCATACCGGCAAGCGCGCCTTCAACGGTGAATTCGGCGCGGATGCGTGCCGATTCTTCGGCGGCGTTGGTGGTTTCGCTCATGCGGCTCTCCTTCGGGTGGTGTTTGCTTAGGTTGTCTGTGTGTGAAAGTCTCTAGGGGCAATCCGTTGAGGGCGGCTACTTGGTGCTCTTGTCGCCAGCCGGGGCTTCGTCTGCCGGGGTTTCGTCAGCGGGTGCCTGCACGCGGGTGCCGTTGAGGTTCAGGCCCTTGAAGTTCAGCAGCACAATGACCGCCATGCACACGCAGATTGCGGAGTCTGCAATATTGAAAATCGCGAAGTTCGGCACGGAAATAAAATCGACCACGTGGCCGGATCCGAAGCCGGGCTCACGGAAGAGACGGTCGAAAAGGTTGCCGCAGATGCCGCCGAGCAGGCCGCCCAGCGCGAGGGTCCAGGACAGCGCTCGGGTACGGCGCAGCAGGTAGAGCACCACGGCGGCGGCAACGACCATCACAAGTGTGAAGACCCAGGTGACGTTCTCACCCATGCTGAATGCGGCGCCGGAGTTACGGATCGAGTGCCACCACAGAAGCCCGTCGATGACGGTGATGCGCTCCCCCAACTGCATCTGGGTAACGACCAGGTATTTGGTGCCCTGGTCGATAGCGAACACGACGGCAGCGAGCACGAGCGCGAGAATCCCCGCGGAGCGTCCAGAAAGGATGCGCACGCGGCGTCCAGCAGTTTTTTCGGCGGCGTTATCGGTAACCTGTTCGACTGAGGATTCAGCAGTCTTGGGGGTGTCGGTCATAGCTCTCCTCTAGTCTGTGCCGGTTGCTGCGCCTATGATACGGAGGCAGGGTCCGCTCGCGTTCGATAGTGCCCCTCTAGCTTAGCAAATCGGGGTAGCGCATCGAGTATTCGGTGGTGATGTGGCGGGTGCTCTCCCCCGCTTCGCACGCTGGGTTTTTAGGCCGTGCCGGGCGGGCATGAGAATACCGCCCGGTTCTCTCAATCTTCCCCGGTGAATAGCGGTGGAAGAGAAAGAATCCGGGCGGCATACGCTTCAAAGCGTCGTTAGCTCAGCAGCGTCGTTAGCTGATTTATGCGGAAGCCTCGATGGACTTGAGGTTCTTGAGCTCCTGAACCTGTGCGTCCAGGTGCTGCAGCAGCTTGGAGCGGTAGCGGCTCTCGAAGCCGCGCAGAGCCTCAACAGCGATCTCCAGCTCTTCCTTCTCGTCGGTGAGGCGAGAGAGAACCTCTTCGCGCTGCTGCTGAGCTTCGCTCACCATAGCGTCAGCCTTCTTCTCAGCCTCTTCGATCAGTTCAGCCTTAGCCTTCTCGCCCTGTGCCACGTATTCGTCGTGAACCTTCTGTGCCATGGCGAGCAGTGCCGCCGCATCCTGAGGTGCAGCCGGTGCCGCGGAGGACTGTGCGGGTGCTACAGCCGCTGCGGGGGAATCGGGTGCGTTTGCAGAGAGCTGCTCAACCTGACGCTCCAGAGCGTCACGCTCGGAGTAGAGTGCGCGCAGTTCGACAACGAGCTCGTCCAGGAAGTCGTCGACCTCGTTGCGGTCGTAACCGGCCTCTTCGGTCACGATCTTGAAGCTCTTAGTGATTAGGTCTTCAGGGGTGATTGCCATGGGCTTCTCCTCTAGGTATCCCTACGGGGTTTGGTGATGAAGTTGAGTGCCGCGGATTCACCAGCCAGATAGCTCGTGGTCCCAATAATTCAGGGTCCCGATGGCTCAGGGCACGGCTATACCGCGATGCAGTCGTTGGCACCAATTCTACTATTCTTTGGGTTCTGCACCGGGTTTTATATCGGTTGAACCGTAAAATATTCGCTCTGCGCAAGGGTGGGATTCACCACGTCTAATATCCTCCCTAGTCCCCGCTTGTCCCCCTTGTATTTTCTGCCCTGCGGCGCATTTTCGGGAAGGTTTTCGAGAGGGCATTTTGACGCTCCCCAAATAGAACTCAAGAGCAAAACCCAGCCACAGAGCCCCGGCAGAACCTGAGCACAGAAAACCCCCGCTCTGCACTCAACCCGTAAACGGGTCAGGCAGGCGGGGGTCTATCGTTTGTGCTCGTCAGCTGTCGTCTCTTAGCGGGCAGGCGCTTACGAGAAGGCCGCGGTCATCCGCATCATGATGCTCAGCAGCAAAGACAACAGAACAATCAGAATCAGGAAGCCGGTGTCCAACGCAACGTTACCCACACGAACCGGCGGGATCAGGCGGCGCAACTGGTTCATCGGCCAGTCAGTCACCGCGTACACGCCGCTGGCGAAGAGCAACACAATGCCCTTGGGTCGCCACTCCGGAGCGAACATGCGCACCCAGTCAAAGAGCATGCGCAGCAGCATCGCAATGTAGAGAACGTAGACAACGATCGTAATGAGGGCGAAAATATAACCCATCTATCAGTCCTTAGCCCTGGTCGAAGGGGAATTCGCCGTCGGTCTCAAAGCCGGCGGGAACATCGGAGTTAGCCACACCCAGAACCTCCAGGTTGGAGGGGGTCAGCAGGAACACCTTAGCGGTGACGCGCTCAATGCGGCCCTCCAGTGCGAATGCCAGACCGGATGCGAAGTCCACCAGGCGCTTTGCGTCTGCGTCAGGCATTTCTTCCACGTTCATAATCACGGGAATGTTCTCACGGAATGCCTCACCAATGATCTTTGCGTCATTGTAGGAGCGGGGGTGGATAGTGGTGATGCGACGCAATTCGTCCTCTTCTTCCTCGTAACCGTAGGTGTATCCGTTGGTTTCTTCGGGCGCGTAGCCCTGTTCGTAGTAGCCGTCGTTGGAGTACGTATCGGCGTACTGCTCGGTGTATTCGGTATTCGGCACCGGGGTGTCCTCCCAATTGTCTGCGCTGGCGTCGTCCCAAGTCTGTTCGGTTTCCGCCAGATCAGCTGTGGTTTCAGGTGTATGAGCGGTGGCGTGTGCCGCTGCATCTACGGTTGCTCGTCCGTCGGCAGATTCTTCTGCGTCCAGATACTCGGTTTCTGTACCGTCATCGTAGCTATCAGCCTGCAGGTACTCTTCCTGTTCAGTATAGGCGGGTTCGTCCTGCAGATGGTAGGTTTCGCTCTGCGACTCGGCATCGCTGTACTGTGCCGAGCCGGGCAGTGCTGAGAGCCTGTGAGAGCTGTCGGTCTTCTGTGCCGTAGCAGCCTGCCCTGCGGAGGCGTTTGCCTCCGGGCGGGAGTCAGCCTGCACAGCCTGCGGGGATTCTTCCGGCGTCGTCTCAGCGCCCTGGTATCGTTCCAGGCCGAGGAAACCCGCCAGACGGCTTTGTTTCGCCATGATTCTCTCGCTGTTCTTTCACGTTGGTGGTGTACAGGTTCTGCCGTAGTGCGTCATCAGAAGGTGTGTGCGTAACGGTACGCCATGCACCGGCATGTATATATTACCAGCGCCCACCCCGCGCAGGCGGTCAAGGGCACCGATGATTACGCCGCCGGTTTGCATCGAAAGCAGCCCAGAGCTCAAAAGCAGCCCAGAGCTCAAGGGCAACCAGAGCTCAGGGGACAACGCACGGCGCGTAGCCTGGGGGAGGCTAGATTGCCGGGCGCTTACCCATGATGTCGCTACCTACGCGCACGCAGGTCGAGCCCCAACGCACCGCAGCCTCCAAATCCCCGCTCATGCCTGCGGAAATCTCGGTCGCATGCGGCACCTGCTCACGCACCAGCGACGCCAGTCCGTAGAGCTTCTCAAAGGCCTCATCCGGGTCCATGCCCAGCGGCGCCACCGCCATCACACCACCGCAGCGCAGATGCTCGTGGTTCTCGATGCGCTCCACCAGCTCCAGCAGCTCGGAGGCGCTCGTACCGCCGCGCGCGCCCTCAGCGGCGTGACCAGCCGTCGCGACCTCCGCCAGGGACACCTGCACCAGGCAGGTCAGCGCGCCCTGCTCCGCCGCCGCGGGTGCGGGTGCCTCCTCCGCCTCAAAGCGTGCCAGCTGGTTCGCGTACGCCTTCGCCAGCGCATCCGCCAGGGAGGGGCGGTCCACCGAATGCACGCTGGAGGCGTACTTGACCACGGACTTCGCCTTATTCGTCTGTAGCTGGCCAATAAACGCCCAGTGCGGGGGCTGCACCTCACGCTGGGCGCAGTAGGCGGCAAGCTCACGAGCCTTCGCGCTCGCCTCCTGGTCGCGGTTCTCACCGAAGAGGGTCACTCCCCCATCCAGCAGTGCCGCCGCGTCGGAGGCGGGGAAGAACTTCGTGACCGTCACCAGCTGCACCGGGGCGCTCGCCTCGGTACGCACAGCGCTGTGGTCCTGCTCCGCGGTGCGGATACGCTCAAGCACGCGGCGGTAGTTCTGCAACAGCTGCTCGGCACGTTCGGGAGTGTACTGCAGGTTCTCTTCTACGTTCATTTCGGACATCTTCTCTCCTTCAGCGGCTCTATCTAGGCGGCAGGTTCTTCCGCCTTCTCGATCCACACCAGACCCGCGATACGGCCCGGCTTCTCGCCGCGGTTCGTGAACCCGCGATGCGAATACACCTCGGGCTCCTCAAACGTGCACTGCGCACAGTCCATGCTCACCTGCACACCCGCCTCTTCCAGTACGGCACGGGCACCGGCGGGCAAATCCAGGCCGGGGGTCTGCTGGCTGGTCACCGAATGCACCTGCGGAATCAGTTCGGTGGACTCGGCGCGCATATCTTCGGGTACCTCATAGCAGCTACCGCAGATGCTCGGGCCCAGCCACGCGGTAATTTTCTCCGCGCCGAGCTGACGCATCCGCTGCACGGTCTGCTGGAGCACCCCGTCGAGCAGACCGCGGCGGCCCGCGTGAGCCACCGCAAGAATCGGCTGCCAGTTCGCGACCCGCTCACCCACCAGCACCACGGGGATGCAGTCCGCCACCATAATCGCCAGGGGCACGCCCTCACTGCTGATGGCGGCATCGGCGACCGGGGAGTTCTCCAGCACCGCGCGGGCACGCTCAGCGGTACGCTCCTGCGGGGCACCGGGCGCGTAGGATTCCACCGCGTAGTCTTCCGGGTAGGCAATCTGCACACCGTGCACCTGGTTCAGGTAGAAGAATGGGTCGGTACCCAGCGCTTCTTCCAGGGCGGCACGGTGGTTGAGGGTGCGCACCCGGGAGGCGTCCATACCGCCGCCGAGCTCATCGTCCACGTGCAGGCCCAGGTTGCCCGCCGCGCGGGAGGTGAAGCCCACCCGCACACGCCAGGGGCCCAGAGTGAGGGTATCGGCAGAGGCAAGTAGCGAAGGTTTGGGATTATCGCTCATCTTCTATTCCTTATCAGATGTCAGCGGGTATAACGGCGGGTATAGCAAAGGGGAGCCGAGAACAGCACAATGTGCCTGTTTCTCAGCTCCCCTATAGCTTCATAAGACTCTCAGCTGTGCAACGCTTAGGCGTTCACAGCCGGGCAGACTACTTCAGGAAGTCAGGGACGTCCAGGGTGTCGCGGCGAGCCGGAGCTTCCTCCACAACCGGGGGAAGGTCAACGTCGAAGCCAGCAGCGCCGGTGGAAGCCGGAGCAGCAGCGGGTGCGTTGTAGCCGTAGCCGTTAGCAGCCGGAGCGGTGGAACCGCCGAAGGATGCCTGGGTGCGCTGAGCCTGGGTAGCTGCAGCAGTGGAAGCGTTGGAGTTGGTTTCCGGGTTCACTGCGTCGAAGCCAGCAGCAATCACGGTCACGCGAGCCTCATCGCCCAGTGCGTCGTCAATAACAGCACCGAAGATGATGTTTGCGTCGGGGTGAGCAACTTCCTGAACCAGGCGTGCAGCCTCGTTGATCTCGAACAGACCCAGGTCGGAGCCACCCTGAATGGACAGCAGAACGCCGTGTGCACCGTCGATGGATGCTTCCAGCAGCGGCGAAGCGATAGCCAGCTCAGCTGCCTTCACGGCACGGTCCTCACCGGATGCCGAGCCGATACCCATCAGAGCCGAACCTGCACCCTGCATGACGGACTTAACGTCAGCGAAGTCAAGGTTGATCAGGCCGGGGGTGGTGATCAGGTCGGTAATGCCCTGCACACCGGAGAGCAGAACCTGGTCAGCGGACTTGAATGCGTCCAGCATGGAGACGTTACGGTCCGAAATCGACAGCAGTCGGTCGTTCGGAATAACGATCAGGGTATCAACCTCATCGCGCAGAGCCGCGATACCGGTCTCAGCCTGGTTGGAGCGGCGACGGCCTTCGAAGGTGAAGGGGCGGGTCACCACACCAATGGTCAGAGCGCCGAGGGAGCGGGCAATACGTGCCACGACGGGTGCGCCACCGGTACCGGTGCCACCGCCCTCACCTGCGGTCACAAAGACCATGTCTGCGCCCTTGAGGACTTCCTCAATTTCCTGCGCGTGATCCTCGGCTGCCTGACGGCCAACCTCGGGGTTTGCGCCCGCGCCAAGACCGCGGGTCAGCTCACGACCAACGTCCAGCTTAACGTCTGCATCGGACATCAGCAGAGCCTGAGCGTCAGTGTTGATAGCAATGAACTCAACGCCGCGCAGACCAACCTCAATCATGCGGTTGACTGCGTTGACGCCACCGCCGCCGATACCAACGACCTTGATGACTGCCAAGTAGTTCTGGGGAGTTCCAGCGTCCATGTATTCCTCGATTGTTCCGTGTTCCAGCTTCGGAAGACCCGTAGCTTAATCTAAGCCTGAAGGTTTCCTCTAAAGAATGACTTTATCTGCTAGGATACCAAACTGTTTTTGTCGGTTCCTAGTCACACAGCGCAATTACCCCCTCTTTTTGCGGATTTCACACAAAAAGGGAGGATAAAGCGCCTGAATGGTTCCCCTAACGGGTCACCGGTACGCGCGGGGCAGACACGTCATAGACGGTCACCTTCTGCGTCTGTGCCTCGGAGGAGGTCTCCTCCTGGGCACGCTTAGCAATAGCCTGGCGCAGGGAGAGCAGGACCTTAGCCTTCAACTCGCTCTCTTCAGCGGTTCCCCACTGCACCGTAGTATTATCCCTCAAGGTTAGAGTGATACTTGAGGTTGACGTAGCGCCGGCTTCCTTAACCTGAGCTAGAAGCTCAGAGGGCATCGCCGAAAGCGCGGTAGAAATAGTGCGGAACTCAGCCGAAGTCTGCGGGTCATCACCGCTGAAACGAACCAGCGGCACCGAGGTATCGGGCTGAGTTGCCGACTCCAGAAGGCTCACACCATCGCTATCAACAGTATGGTACGTATCGCCCTGCTTCACAACCGCAACCGCGGTACGCTCCTTCAGAGTCACCACCAGCTCATGCGGCGGACGGCTCTCCACCTGCACGCTACGAATCACATTATCCTGCCCGAGCAGCTCACGCACCTTCTTCTCATCGATGCGAGTGAGCGGAACGCCGCGCAGAGGCTCAAGCTTCTGCTCCACCTGGGTGGTTTCCAGCAGGGACGTGCCGCGCACCGTAATCTTCTGAGTCGCCAACAGGGGCGAGAAGAAGACCAGCACCACATACAGCACCGCGATAATAGCCAGTGCCGAGGCGGTGTACAGCAGCTTACGGGCACGAGTCAGAGGCGCACGCTCCTTACGGGGGCGCTCCTCAGCACGCAGGCCGTCCAGACCCGGATCCTGACGCAGACGCTCACGGTGAGCCTGACGGCTCGCACGCTCGCGCTCCTTCTCAATCTCCGCTGCACGCTGCTGTTCACGCTCTGCACGCCAACGACCAAAACGGCTCGCGGGGCGAGGCTCTTCAGCAGCCTTCTCCCCCGCCTTATCAGCGCTTTCTTCAGCGTTCTGAGCGGCAGACTCTTCGCGAGATTCAGCAGAATCGGCAGAAGACTTCTTGTCAGAACTCTTCTGAGCAGCCTTCTGATCGGCTACTTCCTTTTCTGCGCTCTTCACCGACTGCGAGGATACAGTCTGAGCAGAGGCGCCCTTGGCGGATGAAGTCTTCGACGAAGAATCCTCAAACGCCTCAACATCAAACAGCTCAGGCGCGTGCTCAACCTCAGACACGGTACGACCGGTCATCAGCGCAGAACGCACCGAATCCTTCAAAGACTGCGCCGAAGAATGAACCGCCGCAGCGCTCTTGGACGCCGAAGAATCAGCGCCGTTCTGGCTGTGCGACTTATGCACCACCGGCTTACGCGGCATGTGGCGAACAGAGCTCGGAGGCTGAGTAGCGGAAGGCTGGGTAGCGGCAGACTGCGCGCCAGAAGGCTGAGCAGAAGCCTCCAAGGATGCAGCCTCGACAGGCTTCACGGCCTCCACAGACTTCATAGCTTCCGAGGGCTTTGCAGTCCCAGTAGCTTCTGTGCTCTTCACAACCTGAGGCTGGGTGGCCTGCGGCTGAGTCAGCTGAGACTGCGCAGATTCAGCCTGCACAGACTCGGATTTCTTAGCCTCAACCTGCGCATTCTCAGCTACCTGCTGGGCGCGCAAACGAGTACGCGAACGCGGAGCCTTCGGCGCGCGCGAGGAGGAATGCCCCTCCGAAGAGAGACCAGAACTCATCGGCACAGCCTAAGCCTCCGACTTCTTCGACTCGCCACCGTGACGGATTTCCAGGGACTCCAGCAGACGCGCACCCAAAGCGGTCACATCGCCAGCGCCAACGGTCATCACGATATCGCCATCCTGAGCGCACGCCACAATATCCTCAATTGCACTCTCAGCGGTAGCGTAACGAACCTCAGAGAAACCAGCACCGGTAATCAGCTCACTGGTCACGCCCTCAATCGGCAGCTCACGAGCAGGGTAAATATCCAGCACATGAGCACGGTCAGCCATCGACAGGGCCTGCGCAAACTCCTTCGCGAACTCGCGAGTACGCGAGAACAGGTGCGGCTGGAAAATCACGTACAGGTTGTGGCCATCAGCCACGGTACGGCCGGTCTCCAGAGCGCGGAACACCTCGGTCGGGTGGTGCGCATAGTCGTCAAAGACCTTCACTCCGGCAACCTCACCGCGCAGGGTGAAGCGGCGGTCAGCGCCCACAAACTCAGCCAGCGCGCGAGCAATATCGGCAGCCTCGTAACCAGAAATCAGAGCCGAAGCAAAAGCCGCAGAAGCATTCAGCTGGTTGTGGATACCGGGCACCTTCAGAGCAATATCCTGCTCACCCTCATAACGCACGCCACGGCATTCAAACGACCACGACAGGTGCGACGACGAGGAAGAACCAGCGCTGGTAATCTCGCTAATGCGCAAGTCAGCATCCGCCGACTCACCGTAAGTCACCACGGGCACACCCGCCGCACGAGAACGAGCCGCCAAATCAGCCGCTCCCGCATCATCAGCACAGGTCACTACAACACCGTTAGGTGCCAGTGAACCCACAAAACGGTTGAACGCCTCAAAGACACGCTCATCCGTCTCGTAGAAATCCAGGTGGTCCGGTTCAACATTCGTCACCACAGCAATAGCCGGGCGGTAACGCACAAACGAGCCGTCCGACTCATCAGCCTCAGCCACAAAAATCGACTCCGGACCCTGAGCACCCAGGTGAGCGTTCGTGCCGCGACCAGCAATCACAGTACCCACCGCAAACGACGGGTCAGCACCCAGCTGATCAAACATCACAGAAATCATGGAGCTGGTCGTGCTCTTACCGTGAGTACCGGCAACAGCAACCACCTGAGACTCACCCATCACAGCGGCAAGCGCCTCAGAACGATGCAGCACACGCAGACCCTGCGCACGAGCGGCAACAAGCTCCGGGTTATCCTCACGGATCGCGGTAGAAATCACCACGGTATCAACGTCCACAATGTTCTCAGCCTGCTGAGGAACACCCACACGAGCACCCGCAGCACGCAAAGACTCAACAGTAGCCGACTCCGCACGATCAGAACCGCTCACCGTCACACCAGCCTGCAGCATCAGAGCGGCAATAGCGCTCATACCCGCGCCACCAATACCGATGAAGTGCACACGACCCAGCTCGCTCATCTTCGCACGCTCAGGGAACGGCGGGTTCAGCGGTGCCGGCAGCACCATCTCAAGATTCATCAATTCAGTCATTACTTCTCAGCTGCCTTCAATACTGCTTCAGCCATAACGCGTGCCGCGTCACGGATACCAAGTTCATACGCCGCAGCGCCCATGCGCTCCAGCTCCTCCGGGTTCGCCATAAGAGCCGGAATCTCACGGGCGAACCACTCACCGGTGACCTCTGCATCCTTCACCAGCAGAGCCGCAGACGCCTCCACCAGAGAACGAGCATTCAGAGCCTGCTCACCATTACCAATAGGAAGCGGCACAAAAATCGCGGGAACACCCACCGCAGCAACCTCACTGACGGTCGCCGCACCCGAACGCACCAGCAGAAGATCAGCGGCAGCATACACATCCTGCATGCCGTTGCTGAACTCAATCTGACGGTAATTCGGGGCGCTCAACAACTCACCGTTCTCATCCAGAACAGCCTTACCCTTACCGGTAATATGCAGAATCTGGAAGTCCCACTCCGCAAAGTGGTCACGGCACGCCGCCACCGCATTATTCAGGCTCAACGCACCCAGCGAACCGCCCGTCACAATCACGGTCGGCTTCTGCGGGTCCAGGCCCAGGTTACGGCGAGCCTTCGAACGGTGCGCCTCACGGTTCAGGTAGGCAATCTCATCCTTCATCGGCATGCCCACCAGGGTTGCACGCGGGAAAGGAGTATTAGGGAACGCCACACCGGTGAACTTAGCGAACGTACCGCCCAGGCGGTTTGCCAAACCGGGCTTCGCATTCGCCTCATGAATCACCACGGGAATCTTAGCGCTCAACGCCGACAGATACGCCGGCGGGCACACGTAGCCGCCCACGCCAACAACCACGTCTGCATCTGCTTCTTTGAGGATGCGGCGGGTCTTCGACAGGCCACCAAAGAACTTAGCGGGGAAAGCCAAAGCGGCACGGTTAATGCTACGAGGGAACGCTGCACGAGGGATGAACTCAATATCGAAACCAGCTGCCGGAACCAGCTCGGCTTCCATCTTGTCGGCGGTGCCCAGCATCAGAATCTTAGCATTCGGCTCAAGATCACGAACCGCACGCGCAATCGCGAGCATCGGATTAATATGACCGGCGGTGCCACCACCGGCGAAGACTATAGAGGGCGCCTTCTTCGTCATAGGTCTTTCTCCCAACACATCGGTACAGCATCATTTTACGCTATCGCACCTGTTCAAAAGAGCGCCCCCGCCATTGAGCTACAACTCAATAGCGAGGGCTTTATCTTATATTCAGCACATATTCGTCACGGGTAGAGGCACGAACCGTAGCTCATTCCCCCGGATGTCAGCCCCCCGATATGCAGGCTTCACGGAGCGGGTGCCGCGGGGTTTAGCCCTGCTTGCGGGTGCTGCGCTGAGCCGAGTTCCGAGCCGCGCCCTGAGCCGGACGCTGCACCTGCTGAGCACCATTCTTCGGAGCATCATTCTTCGGGGCGCCCTTTGCCTGAGTACCCTTTGCCTGGGTACCCTGTCGCGGCGCTGCCTGACGCTGAGCGCCCTGTCGAGGATTACCCTGTCGAGGATTACCCTGTCGCTGGGCGCGACGCTGACGGTCCTCAGGATGTAGCGGCTGCAGACCCGCAGGCAGCGAACCCGACGGACGATGCTGCGCGCTACGGGGCTGAGCACCACGAGGCTGCTGCACTCGCTTCTGAGCAGCAGGTTTCTGAGCAGTAGGCTGCTGACCGGTACGCGGCTGAGCAGTACGAGGCTGAGCAGGCTTACCCTGTGCCGCTCGAGTAGAGGCAGTACTCTTCTGGGCAATACGAGTCTGCTGACCGGTACGAGGCTGAGCGGGAGCCTTCTGCGGAGCTGCCTTCTTCGGTGCAGGCTTCTGCGGTGCAGGTTTCTGCGAGGCCTTCTGCTTCTGAGCTTCAGCCTTCTGCTCCGCCTTCACACGGGCAGCTTCCTCACGAGCCAGACGCGCTTCCTCACGAGCCAGACGCGCCTCTTCTCGAGCCTGCGTCGCCTCCTGGCGAGCCTGTTCCTCCTCACGACGAGCCTGCTCCCGGGCCTGGCGCTCCTGCTCCTTCCGCTGCTCACGAGCCACACGAGACAACTCGCGCTGCTGATCCGGCGCAAAACCCAACCAACGGCGCAACGTACTCTCCGGACCGAAAACAACCTTCAAAGGATTATGTTCCTTCAACAGGTGGCCACCAGCAGCCGCACGAGCAGCCTCTTCCTGATTCAGCACATCCTGCAACGGCGTACGACGCTGCCATTCAGCATTCTCACGACGAACCTCACGCGCGCTCTGGGTCTCAATATTCGACGGTTTCGTCGCGCCACGCAACGGAGTCTGCCGCGCAAACGCCAACAACAAACCCGCCGCAAACAACGAGGACAACAGCGACGAACCGCCATAGGAGACAAACGGCAAAGGCACACCAATCACCGGCAAAATACGGGACACCATGCCCATATTGATAATCGCCTGAGAGGTCAACCAAATCATGATGCCGCCCGTAGCCAAACGCACCAGCGGATCAGTAGTACGCAGCATAATACGAACCGCGCAGTACACCAGGCCCACATACAGCAGCAGAACCGCCAGCGTACCCAGCAGACCCAGCTCCTCACCAATAATGGCGAAAATATAGTCGTTATGCGCCTCAGCCAGGTAGTTATACTTCTGGCGCGACTGGCCCAGACCAACACCCAAGAAGCCACCGGTCGTCAGCGCCACCTCACCAGAATTCGCCTGGTCACAGTTAGCGTTCGTGCACGAGCCCCAAATACCGAAAATACGAGCCACACGGTTCGCGCTACTGAGCACACCCACCAGCGCCAACACCGCAAACGCGCCGCCAATCTTCAGCAGCGAGCTGCGAGAAGCACCCGCCAGCCACATCATGCCCACAAAAATGAAGCCATACACCATGGCGGTACCCATGTCACCACCGAGCATAATCAGCAGCACCAGGGCACCCACACCATAAATCGAGGGGAACAGCGTGCGCCAAATACTACGAGAAATATCGCCGTGACGGCTGTACACCCACGCCAGCCACATAATAATCGCCAGCTTCGAAAACTCCGACGGCTGGATCTGTCCGATGCCGGGGATCTTCAACCAGTTACGGTTACCGTTCACCTCAACGCCAACGACCACCACAGCAAGCTGCATGACCAACGCGACAATCAGCATCGCGTACACCACAGACTTCTTGTGGTAATACCCAACAGGGATACGCGTAATACCCGCCATCGCGAGAACGCCCACGACCAAGAACATAATCTGAGACGAAACCTGCGAGAACGGCGACTGCCCCTGCGAAATCATGGTGACGCTCGACGCCGACAGCACCATAATGCAGCCAAAAATAGCCAGACCCAGGGTCGTCACCAGCAGCATCACCGGCACATCCCACAGGTCAGCCTTCAAACCACGACGGTACAGCCTACCGGCACGAGCACGGAACGGCGCAGAGAAATCCTCCAAACCGGCTCGCAAAGACGCCCAACGACCACTCGTAGTCGAACGCGCCGAAGATGCGCTGGTACTCACATGCCCTCCTATAGGCCTCAACTGCCACGGATCCGTCGTGGCGAATACACGAAAAAGGTTCAGGGGTGGGACACCGTTACCATCCCACCCCCGAGAAGAACCCGCAGAAAGCGCCCCGGTCACCCGAGACACCCCCTGCAGGTAGCGTCCTAAGAGTCAGCCAGCTGGGCGGCGACAGCGTTCGCAAACGCATCACCGCGCACCGCATAATTCTTGAACTGGTCCATCGACGCAGACGCGGGAGCCATCAGCACGGTATCCCCCGGATGCGCCAGCTCAGCAGCCTTCGCAACGGCCGCGTTCATCACGGCAATGCCGTCCGAAGAATCAGCCACAGCGGCGGTCATATTGTAGGTCGGAACCTGCGGAGCGTGGTTAGCCAACGCCGACTTCAACGCCGCAGTATCAGTACCGATAATCAGTACAGCCTTCAGGCGCTGAGCGTGAGCAGCAATCAGCTCATCGTACTCAACGCCCTTCGACAGACCACCGGCAATCCACACCAGCGAGGGGTAACCGCTCATCGACGCATTCGCGGCGTGAGGATTCGTAGCCTTCGAATCGTTCACCCACATGATGTCGTTCGCATAACCCACCAGCTGGTTGCGGTGCGCACCGGTCTTGAAGGAACGCAGGCCAGCGCCCACAGCCTTCGGGTCAATATCAGCCGCACGGCACAGCGCCGCAGCCGCCAGAGCGTTCTCCACGGTATGCTTCGCGGGCATCTTACCGGGTGCCGGAGCCAAATCCTCCAGAACCGCCAGCTCGTACGCCTCGTTGTAACGGTTCTTCAAGAAGGCGCGGTCCACCATGATGTCCTCAGCCAAGCCGAGCATAGACACGGCGGGCATCTCAGTGGAGCTAAAACCAATCGCGCGAGCGCCCTCAATGACGTCCGCGTTCTCGACCATGCGCAGGGTGTCTACGTGGTCGGTGTTGAAGATGCAAGCAACCTGAGTGTGCTCGTACACGCGAGCCTTATCAGCCTTGTAGCCGTCGAAGGAGCCGTGCCAGTCCACGTGATCCTCAGCGATGTTCAGAACCACCGAAGCGTACGGGGACATCGAGTAGGTCCAGTGCAGCTGGAAGCTGGACAGCTCCACTACGAAGAACTCATAGGGCTCATCATCGGCAATGGCGTACACGATGGGCATACCCACGTTACCGACCTGAATAGACTTCTTACCGGCAGCCTTCAGGATGGAATCAACCATGCCCACGGTGGTGGTCTTACCGTTCGTACCGGTCAGGCACAGCCACTTGGGGGTCAGGCGGTCGCTACGCTCATTCAGGCGCCACGCCAGCTCCACATCGCCCCAAATCTGGATGCGACGCTCGTAAGCGTCCAGCATGACCGGGTGGTCGGGACGCACGCCCGGGGAGGTCACCACAAGCTCGGGTTCCTGACCGTCTACCAGGGGCAGTGCACGCATGTGCTCGGGACCAAATAGGCCCTCAACGTTGCCGTAGGCGTTAGCGTACAGGTCGATGCGTTCACGCTTCTCCGGGGTATCAGCCCCGTCGATGACAACGATCTTCGCGCCCAGCTGGGCAAGCACGTCGGTCACAGCGTCGCCGCTGGTGCCCATACCCACCACGACCACGCGCAGGTTAGCCCAGGGCGCACCCCAGTGAGTCAGCTCCGCGAGGCGCTCGTTCTCGTACACCGGGTTCACCGCAATAGCGGCGGCGTTCGCTTCGATGCGAGCGGCATCCGGCTGTTCATTAGTTGACATTAGTGAATCACTCCAGAAGTCTGCGAGAACCAGTCACCGAAGAACAGCGCCAGGGCAACGAGCACGCAGAGGGCGTTAACAACCCAGAGGCGGAACACGGAGTTCACTTCGCCGCTGCTGACGGTACCGGGGGCAATGCCTCGCTTATCAATTGAGTACTTGCCGTTGACGCCGACCTTCTCCATATGGTGGTGGAAGGGGGTCATACGGAAGTAGCGGTGCGCGTGCAGGGGCTTCTCCCCCGCTGCGACCGAACGCTTACGGCTGGTCTTGAACACGAACTTCTGCACGATCACAGAGAACACTTCCAGCACAGGGATCAGGGCGATGACCAGCAGAAGCAGCTCGGTGCGGGTGAACAGCGCGAAAGCAACCATTGCGCCGCCGAGCGCCAGGGAGCCGGAGTCGCCCATGAAAATCTGTGCCTTCGACACGTTCCACCAGAGGAAGCCAGCCAGCGAACCCACCAGGGATGCGGCAATCAGTGCCAGCGAACCGGGGTCGCGCACATCGTAGCAGGCGGTGCCGGCGCCAGCGGAGCAGGCGTGCACGTACTGCCAGATGCTGATGGTCAGGTAGCCGGAGAAGATGGTCATCATGATGCCGCCAGCCAGGCCGTCCAGACCATCGGTGAAGTTCACAGCGTTCGTACCGGACAGGGAGATGATGGTAATCCACGCAACCATCAGGATGCTGCCGAAGACCGCACCCGCCGCGAACAGGTCGATGGGCAGGTCACGTACGAAAGAGATAGCGGTCGACGCCGGGCGAGCACCCGACTCGTTCGGGAACTGGAACGCCAAGTACGCGAAGGGCAGGGTCACAGCCAGCAGACCAATGGTCTTCTGCTTCTCGGTCAGGCCCTCGTTGCCCTTATTGCGGAACTTCATGATGTCGTCCGCTGCGCCCACACCGAGCATGCCCAGGGTGAAAGCGATGGTCAGCCACGCGGTCGCGGTCGGTACCGGCGCGGTACCAAAGAGCAGGGCGCTCACCGCCAGGGTCAAGAAGTAGGCGAGAATCGCCGCGGGAATGAAAATCAGACCCGCCATGGTGGGGGTGCCCGCCTTATGCTGGTGGGCCGCCGGGCCTTCCTCACGAATGAGCTGGCCAAGCTTGAGGGACTTCATCTTCTTGATGAACACCGGCAGCGCGGTGAGGGAGATGAGGAATCCGAAGATTCCAGCAATCAGCACGGTAATCATAAAGCGCTACCCTTCGTTCGTGGTCTGTTCGGTCGAGGTACGGTCACCGTTAGCGGCGCCGTCCAGGTGAGCGGCAAGGTGGTCGCTCAAATCGGTGGTTTCAACAAAATCACCGGCAGAAAGCCAGGTCGGTGCCTGCTCTTCCTCAGTGCCGAAGGTGTACTCAGCGAAAGCAACCTGGTCGCCCAGAATGCCCAGCTTCGCGCCGTTCGAGGATTTGAAGAGTACAATGTCGCCGGGGCGAACCTCGGCGCGCAGAATCTGCTCTGCCTCTTCCGGGGTCTTCACCCAGGTTGCCTCATTACCCCAGGAGCCTTCCAGGTGAGCCGCGTTGTAGGTGGGCTTCGTCTCGTCACCCACAGCAATCAGCTTGGAAATGTTCATACGCACCACGAGGCGGCCGATGCGGTCGTGCTCCTCCACGGAGGCGTCACCGAGCTCCAGCATGGCGCCCAGAACAGCCCAGGTGCGGTGCGGCTGACCGGTCGCCGGGTCAACGGTGCGGCCCAGCTGCGCCAGAGTGCGCAGTGCCGCAGCCATCGACTCGGGGTTCGCGTTGTAGGCGTCGTTAATGACGGTCACGCCGTCGGCACGGTCGGTGCGGGCCATACGCCACTTCGAAGCTGCCGCCGCCTTGTTGAGGGCGCGAGCAATCTTCTCACCCGAAATACCGCTGTTGTAGGCGATCGTCGCCGCAGCCAGCAGGTTGTGCACGTGGTGCTCACCGATCAGCTGCGAGGAAATCTCGTACTCGCTACCGTCGGGCAGGCGCAGAGTGAATTCGGGGCAGCCGGCGTCGGTGGTGCGCAGGTTCAGCGCCGCCACGTAGCGTTCGTAGGGCTGGCCGTTCGCGTCGGTCTTCTCACCCACGCCAAAGTAGGTAATGGGTGCAACCGAACGCGACGCCATACGCAGTACGCGCTCATCGTCAGCGTTCAGCGCCAGGGAACCGGTCGGCTGAACGCCCTCAGCCAGCTCGCCCTTGGTGCGCTCAATATTGTCCACGCCGCCGAACTCGCCAGCGTGCGCGGTACCAACCTTCAGAATCGCACCGTGGTCGGGGTGCGCAATATTCGCCAGGTACTCGATGTTGCCCACACGGTCCGCACCCATCTCAATGACCAGGTAGCGGGTGGACTCATCCGCGCGGAAAACGGTCAGGGGCACGCCCACTTCACTGTTGTAGGAGCCGACCGGGGCAACGGTCGGGCCCTCCGGGGTGAAAATGGCGGCAAGAAGGTCCTTGGTGGTGGTCTTACCTGCAGAACCGGTAATACCGATAACGGTCAGCTCACCCTGAGCGCGCATCTGCTCAATCGAGTAGCGCGCCAAATCGCCCATCGCTAGCACCACATCGGGCACCTGGATGCTCGGGTAGGGCACGCCCTGCTCGTCGAGTACTTCACGCTCGACCAGCGCCAGGGTCGCGCCCCTCTCAAACGCCATGGGGATGAACCTGTGGCCGTCAGTGACCGCGCCAGGCTTCGCAACGAACAGGGTACCGGTCTGCACCTCACGGGAGTCGGTGGTGGCGAAGTCTGCGTACACCTGCTCCTCACGGCCCTCCAGGCCGATAGCGGTGCCGCCGGTTGCCTCAATAATCTGGGCGGCGCTGAGCTTAATCATTCTTCACCATACCTTCAGCGGTCTTAGAGTCACTTTCTTCGAGCATGCGCTGGTAGTCAGGCAGAATCTCGAAACCGTGCGCACGCAGGGCACGGGCGGTTTCAACGCGGTCGTCCAGGGCGATATCCACGCCGTCAACATCCTGTTCGGTTTCATGGCCGCGGCCAGCAATCAGGATGGCGTCATGCTCGCCCGCCAGGGCAATTGCCGCATCAATAGCGGCGGCACGCGGAGAAATATTCAGGATCTGGGTGGCTCGGCGGTTCTCAGCCTTCTGCGCGCCCTCCTCAACGGCGGCACGAATCGGCTCGGGCGCCTCACCGTGCGGATCGTCATCAGTCACAACCACAATATCTGCATACTGTGCCGCAATCGCACCCATAATCGGGCGCTTGAGCTGGTCACGCTCACCGGTCGCACCGAAAACAATCATGACCTTGCCGTCTCCGGGGCGGTCCATCGCCTCCAGGGCACGGGTCAGGCCGTCAGGGTTGTGGGCAAAGTCCACAATCGCGTGCGGAGCCAAAGAAATCAGCTGCATACGACCCGGCACCACCGGAGTCAGAGCCGAACCGGACGCCAGCTCGGGCAACAGACGCTCACGCTCAGCGGAGTCAGTGTCCAGGTACGCCATGAGCGCCGCCAGCGCAGCATTCGAAACGTTAAAATCAGCGGGCAGACCGGTGTAGCATTCAACGCTCTCACCGGCACCGTTAGCCACGTGGAAGCGGTGGCCCAGACCCTCACGCTGAACCTTCACCACAGCCCAGTCGCGGGCGCCAAACTCTGCGGGCACCTCAGCCAGACCGGCACCTCGAGCAGTCACCAGGCGGTGCACCTGCTGCGCACCCATCTGCTCGCAAGCGGTGGAGAACATCTTCTCGCCCCACTCGTCATCAGCAGTAATCACCGCCAGCTCGGCGCGCTCGGGAGTGAACAGCTGAGCCTTCGAGTCGAAATAATGCTCCATGGTGCCGTGCAGATCCAGGTGATCCTGAGTCAGGTTCGTAAAGCCAGCAACCGCATACTTCACGCCGTCCACACGGTGGTAATCAATCGCGTGCGAGGACACCTCCATCGCCGCGCAACGCACCTGATGCTGACCCATAATCGTCAGCAGAGAATGCACGTGAGGAGACTCCGGGGTGGTCATCTTCGAAGGAACCGACACACCATCAATCAGAATCTGAATAGTGCCAATCAGACCCGTCTTCACACCCAGGCCGGTGCGGAACACCGACTCCAACATGTAGGTGGAGGTGGTCTTACCGTTCGTACCGGTCACCGCGTAACGGTGAGTAGCGGGGAACGAAGCCGAACCATAAATCAGCGCAGCCAACGGACCAACGTACTCGCGCAGGTTCTCAGTCACCAGGACAGGCACCGGCGCCTCACCCAGCAGCTGCGCACCGGCAGCATCCGTCAAAATAGCGGAAGCGCCCAGCTTCAACGCGGCCTCAGCAAACTGCGCGCCGTGCACCTTCGCACCGGGCAGAGCCACGTACAGGTCCTGCGGGCGCACGCCTCGGGAGTCCATGCTGATACCGGTAACCTCAACAGATTCACCGGACTCAGAGCCCTGAACGCCGCTAGCCGGCTGGGAACTCACCTGAGCACCCAAGCCCTGCAGATATTCGCGAAGGTGCGCCAAACTCACCGGGCGCACAGAATTCGGGCGCAGAGTCTGAGCGTCGCCGCCCAGCAGGTTCTGGCCGGGTGCGTGAGATGCGGTATCCATCGTCCTTCTTTCCTCCCCGCTATCAGAAGCGGTGAGCTCTGTATGGTCAATGCGCTCAAGGCACACAGGGTCATTCAATATTCTACGGTCTTTAGGCTTCGACAGGTGTTCAGTACCGGCGCTTCTTCATCACGAATCAGCTACCGGGCGCCTCTCCCCCGCTCGCCTTTAGCTCGTCTTATTGGGGCTGTCCTCAGCAAAAAGCGGAATCAACTCCGGTTCACCGGTAGAACGAGGCACATTATAGGTGTGCAGAGTCTTCTCCATAATCTTGGAGAACTCAGCCGTCGTACCGTTCGCACCCACGCTACCCTCAGGACGCTGCATGGTCACCGCCACCAAGAACTGCGGGTTCTCAATCGGCGCCACACCAATAAAGGACGTCGTGTTGCCGTCGTAGCCGCCCTTCTCACTCGGAGTTTCCGCAGTACCGGTCTTACCGCCCACGCGGTAGCCGGTCACCTTCGCCGGACGGGCGTGGCCTTGCTCCACCACATTCTCCATGAGAGTCAGGCAGGAAGCGGCAGTCTCCTCGCTGACCATGCGTTCGCCAGGCTCTACGGCACGCTTATGTTCGGTACCGTCGGCGTCAATGATCGCGTCCACAATGCGCGGCTTCAGACGAACGCCCTTATTGCCCAGCGCCTGGAAAATCATGGCGGTCTGCAGCGGAGTCTGCGCAACACCCTGACCGAACAGCACAGTGTACTGCTGACGGCCATCCCAATCACGCCAATCAGCGATTATACCCTGCTCCTCACCGGTCAGCTCAATGCCGGTAAACTCGCCGACGCCGTACTTCTTCAACCAGTTGTAGCGCTCTTCCTTGCTGAGCTTCTGACCGACCAGCACCGTACCGGTGTTCATCGAGTCATGAATAATGCCCGAGAAAGTACGCCGCTGCGCCCCGTGCTCAAACGCATCCTTGAAAGTCTGGCCGTCAATCGTGAGGGTCGCGGGCACATCATACACACTAGTCGGAGTCGTCAGGCCCTGCTCAATCAGCGCCGAAGCAGTTAGCATCTTCTCGGTCGAACCGGGCTCCACGCTCTGCGAAATAGCGCGCGGGGTCATGTCCGCCGCGTCCTCAATGGTTGCCGCGCCCGGGTCCATCGTGGAGGAATCAGCAAGAGCCAAAATGGAGCCGTCACGCACATCCATAACAATGGCGGTACACCATTCAGCTTTCAGCTCCTCGGCGCGGGCACGCACCACCTGCTGCGCAAAATACTGCACATCACGGTTAATGGTTAGGCGAATATTCTTACCGTCCACCGCCAGGCGCTGCTCTTCCTTCGCTACGGGGATACGCACGCCATCAGCGCTAATCTCGTAGGTGCGCTCACCGGGGGTACCGGCAAGCTCCTTCTCAAAGACACGCTCAATGCCCACGGAGTAGTTACGGGACACCGTACCGCCCGTACCGTTGCCGTCTGCCTCTTCAACAATGTTGTACTTACCGACCACGGAACCGCCCACACTACCGTTGGGGTACAGGCGCTGAGAGAACGCCTCACCGTAGATGAAGGGCGCACCCAGGGCATCAATCTTATTGAAAATTTCCGGGGTGATATTTGCTTTGATCACCGAGTACTTTGAGGTGCCGTCCAGCTTGGACTTGATGAACTCGTCGGTAATGCCCGGGTCAACGGTCTTGAGAATATCGACCATCTCGTACACCAGCTGGTTGGGGGTGACCTCAACCTTCTGGGTGCGATCCTCGTTGTAGCGTTTGAAGGTCGCCACGGCGCTCTGGTCAGCAGTCAGGTTATAACGCTGCACAGTACGCGCCATGACGTTGCCGTTGATATCGAGAATCTGACCGCGCACAGCAGGCAGCACCTGGGAGCGCAAACGCTTCTGACGGGACGCATTCGCCACTGCACCGGGGTCAAAGCCCTGGCGGATAAACAGGTTCGCACCGATAACGCCCAGAGCGCAGGTGGCTGCGGCGCCTGCGACGAAGCCACGGCGGGTCAGATCCGGCTGACCGGATGCCGATTCGTTCGCGTTCTTACGCGCGTCGGAGCTCATGCGGTGGTCCTTTCGCTGGTCTAGTCTATCGGTGATGCTACGCATCCTGTGGTCAATATTGTTTATCGTGCAACCTGGCTTGCCGCGGGGCTAGCTGCGGGCTGCTGAGCGGCGCTCGGTGCGGCGGAAGCAGCCGGGCTAGCAGGGGCGCTATTCGCCGGTGCGGGGTTGGCCTGCTGAGCGGGGTTAGCCTGCTGCGCGGGGTTAGCCTGCTGCGCGGGGCTTGCCGAGGCGCTTGCAGATGCCTTTGCCGTAGCGCTCGCCTGGCTGTGTCGCTGCTGAACAGACTTGTCAGCATCCACAATGCCCTTGGCGTAGCTTTCTTCCGAACCCGCTGCCGGCGGCGAAATCAGGTTCTCCTGCTTGGATCCTTCAATACCGGTGGGGCTTGCAGCCGGGGCGGGGGTGCCCTCAATCGTGGAAGTCTGCAGGTTCAGGGTCGCCTGCGAAGAGCTCACAAACATGCCCAGGGTACTGGCGCGTATCGCCAAATCCTGCGGGGCTTCCTTGAAACCAATCTCCTGCTGCAGCGCCTGGTTCTCCTGCACGAGGCGCTGTTCCTGCGCGCGCAAATCCACCATGTCGTACTGTCGGGTCACAATCAGCACGTTAAGCAGCAGAATAAAAATCAGGGTCAGCGGAATTGCCGCAAAAACAGCGAGCATGGTGGGCGGGCTGAGCTTACGGGCTCGGCGGCGCACAGTGGACAGCGGGTTACGCTGCTTGGGCTTCGTTTCGCGTGCTTCTTCGGTGCGTGCTGCCGCACGGACGCTCGAGGGAACACGGCTCGCGTTCGTTGAGGTGCGCTTACCACCGTGAGATGCGGCGGTGCTGACGGGGCGGACCACCGGCTGGGAGGCGGTGACCGGCTCCAGACGTGCGGTGCGGGTGCGGCCGGAGTGTGCTCGGGTGGAGGCGCGGCTCGCCCCGGTAGAGCCGCCAGTAGAGGATGCGCGGGTAGAGCCAACGGCGCCGGGGGTGCCGGCGGCA
>ERZ772908.19-NODE-19-length-58075-cov-26.1863_pt1 | contig 58075 bp, 45 predicted proteins | sample MGYA00512121_ERZ772908 | MGnify/ENA primary metagenome ERZ772908 (study PRJEB29015, sample SAMEA2738084) | human oral metagenome | biome: human oral; feature: human-associated habitat; material: saliva | place: China | collected 2264 ... | reverse complement strand
TCGAAATTATCTTGCTGTGCAGGCTAAGGGAACTTTTTTACAACTCCCTATTCAACGGTGTCGAAAGTAAATATAGTGCCGAAAATAAATAGTGCTAAGGCAGTCTGAGAGAAACCGCTCGGTAACGCAGGACGCGTTGAGGGCGGGGCTTTCTCAGGCTGCCGTGCTATTCGCAGGTATTTTTACAGGTATTTTAGAGATACCCCAGCCGTACGCTATTCGAAATAATTTTCTAAAAATATAGCTCTTTAGAAAATCTTCGAGAACATATTCGGTATGATAGGTGTAGATACACCATCTCAACATCCCGATCTCAACACCCGATGGGAGAGAGTCGTTATGGCAGAACACGAAAGCCACGCACCGCAGGAAGCAACCGCACAGGTAGTTGCCGCAGGTGCGCGTCATAGTTCCGAATACCACAGTTTCGAACGTCATGGTTTCGAAGACTCGGTGGAACAACGTCACCGTAAGATTCTCGTCTTCGCCCATGTGGGGCGCAAAGAAGCACGAGATGCCGCCCGACAGGCATGCACCCAGCTCTACGAAGAGGGACTCGCACCCGTCATGACTCGCTCCGATCTGGAAACCCTGAGCGAAAACTGGGACGAGCCCGTCCCCGTGCAGGTCGTCCATGAATCCGTGGCGCTCATCGATATTGAACTCGGCGTGGTACTCGGTGGTGACGGTTCGATTCTTCGCGCCGCAGAAATGGTGCGCCGAACCAGTGTTCCGCTCATCGGTGTGAACCTGGGGCACGTCGGCTTCCTTGCCGAATCCGAAGAGAGCGACCTGACCGAAACCGTTCGCTGCATCGTCAACAACGAATACACCGTTGAAGAACGCATGGCAATCGACGTGGAAGTCTGGAACGACGGCAAGCGCGTGCACAGCGACTGGGCGCTGAACGAAGCCAGCGTCGAAAAGGGCAACCGCGAAAAAATGATTGAAGTCATTATCGAGGTGGACTGCCGCCCGCTCAGCAGCTTCGGATGCGACGGCGTGGTCATGGGAACCCCCACCGGCTCGACCGCCTACGCTTTCTCCGGCGGCGGCCCGGTCGTCTGGCCCGAAGTTGAAGCAATTCTCATGGTGCCCCTCTCGGCTCACGCGCTCTTCGCACGCCCGCTGGTAGCAGCGCCGACCTCCACTCTGGCGGTAGAAATGATGCCCGGAAACGGCGCTTCCGGCGTGCTCTGGTGCGATGGCCGCCGAACCGTAGAGCTGGACCCCGGCTCCCGTATTGAGGTGAGACGCTCCGAAAAGTCGGTGCTGCTCGCCCGTATCCACCCGGCTCCCTTCTCAGAGCGACTGGTGCGTAAATTTGAGCTTCCGATCCGTGGCTGGCGCGGCCCGCAGGATACCGAGAAGCACTAAAGAAAAGGAATGAACGTTCGTGATTGAGGAAATCCATATTCGAGACCTCGGCATCATCACCGATGCGAGGCTCCCCCTCGAACCCGGATTCTCCGTGCTGACCGGCGAAACCGGCGCAGGTAAAACCATGGTCGTCACTGCCCTCGGCATGCTCCTGGGCGCCCGATCCGACGCATCCAGCGTGCGCAACGGCGCCAAGAGCGCCCTCGCCGAAGCAGTCATTCGCCTGCCCCACGGGCACCGCGCCCTTGAGCTTGCTGAAGAAGCCGGCGGCACCGCCGAAGACATCGACGAACAGACCTCCGAGCTGCTTCTGGCACGCACCGTCAACGCCTCGGGACGCTCCCGCGCGCATGTTGGAGGTTGCTCCGCGCCCATCGGAACCCTGTCTCAGATTGGTCAGACTCTTGTTGCAGTCCACGGCCAGTCCGATCAGTTGCGCCTCAAATCAGCGGCAGAGCAGCGCCAGTCCCTCGACCTGTACGCGGGTGAAGAGCTCGCCAACCTGCTTGAGAAGTACCGCGAAAACTACGAGCGATACCGCGCCGCCGCCGCAGAGCTGAAGGAAGTACGCGAAAACTCTCGTGCACGAGCCCTCGAAGCGCAGACCCTGCAGGGTGCCCTCGAAGAAATCAGCGCCGTCAATCCGCAGGCCGGGGAAGAAGAAGAGCTCAAAGCCGAAATGGTGAAGCTCATGAACGTGGAAGCGCTACGCATTGCCTCGGCAACCGCATCCGCAGCGCTCAGCGGTAGCGAGTACTCCACCGGCGACGAGCAGAGCGTCATGAGCCTGCTCGATGCAAGCCGCTCCGCGCTACAGGCGCAGGCAGACGCTGACGAAGAGCTTGCCTCCCTCGCGGCGCGCGTCAACGAGCTGCTGATTCTTGCCACCGACATCTCTTCGGATCTGTCCTCCTACATGGCCTCCCTGGATGTTGAAGGTCCCGAACGTCTGGCGCAGGTGCAGACTCGCCGCGCCCAGCTGGCAACCCTCACCCGCAAGTACGGTGCCGATATTGCTGAGGTCCTCGAATGGGCCGAAGAATCCCGCGCACGCCTTGAGACCCTGGTGGACGACCCACAGCGACAGGAAACCCTGGAAACCGAGCTGGTACAGCTACGCAAGGTGCTCGGCGCCCAGGCAGAAGAGCTGACCGCCCTGCGCCGTGCCGCCGCGCAGAAACTTGCGGATGCCGTCAGCGAGGAGCTCACTGCTCTTGCCATGCCGAACGCCTCCCTGGTCGTGGAGGTTGCCGAAGCTGAAAAGTTCTCGGTGCACGGCCGAGATACCGTGACCTTCATGCTGGCGCCGCACCGAACCGCCGTGCCGCGCCCGCTCGGTAAGGGCGCCTCCGGTGGTGAGCTCTCCCGCGTGATGCTCGCCCTGGAGGTAGTGCTCGCCGAAGTGGACCCCGTACCCACCTTCATCTTCGATGAGGTGGACTCCGGCGTGGGCGGTAAGGCCGCTATCGAAATCGGTCGCCGCCTCGCCATGCTCGCCCGACACGTGCAGGTTCTGGTGGTTACCCACCTGCCGCAGGTTGCCGCCTTCGCGGACCAGCACATCCTCGTACTGAAAAATGATGACGCGTCCCTCTCGAAGGTCAAGGTGCTTTCTGAAGAGGAACGCGTGGTGGAACTGGCGCGAATGCTCTCCGGACACGACCAATCAGAATCGGCACGAGAGCACGCCCGCGAGCTGCTGGCTGCCGGTCGAGAAGTGCCGCAGGGGCGCTGAAACTGACAGCAAACCTGCCGGGAAAAGCATGGGAAAGTACTGGCAAAAGTGCCGAAGGTGGCATCTTTCGCCTAAAGACCATCAAAGGGGCTGAAGCGTGCGAGCATGCCTCGGACAGTTGTCAGTACAGCCCGTGCCGGTGACCAACAGCGGCGCATGGAGCCCAGAGGATGTGAGATACTCTGAGAATGCTCCTAGACCTGCTTCTACACGGCGCGGCGGGAATAATAAATCCCCAGCTCCGTTTACAGTGGTGATAAGGACAAATAGGGGAGGGAAAGCCGCCTGAGAGAATCCTCTCGCGGCAAAACCCTCTGCTTGGATAGCAGACAAGAAAATGGTAGGCTTGAATTCCGTGGTGAATGAAAAAAATAACGCTCTGAACGCGTCCTCTAACGACAAGGTAACCCGCCAGATTTTCGTAACCGGCGGCGTTGCATCTTCTCTCGGTAAGGGCCTGTCGGCCTCTTCCCTCGGTCAGCTTCTTCGCGCACGTGGCCTCTCTGTGACCATGCAGAAGTTCGACCCCTACCTGAACGTCGACCCCGGTACGATGAACCCCTTCCAGCACGGTGAAGTCTTTGTCACTGACGACGGTGCTGAAACCGACCTCGACATCGGACACTACGAGCGCTTCCTGGACGAAAACCTCGACCAGTCCGCTAACGTGACCACCGGCCAGGTCTACTCCTCCGTTATCGCAAAGGAACGCCGCGGCGAATACCTCGGTGACACCGTCCAGGTCATCCCTCACATTACCGACGAAATCAAGGCCCGTATGCGTCACGCAGCGGAAATTGACAACGCACCCGACATCATCATCACCGAAATCGGTGGTACCGTCGGCGATATCGAGTCCCTGCCCTTCATGGAGGCAGCACGCCAGGTACGCCGCGATGTTGGCCGCAAGAACGTCTTCTTCCTGCACGTCTCCCTGGTGCCCTTCATCGGCCCCTCCGGCGAGCTCAAGACCAAGCCGACCCAGCACTCCGTCGCAGCACTGCGCGGCCTGGGCATCCAGCCTGACGGTCTGATCCTGCGCTGTGAGCGTGAGGTCCCCGTATCGCACCGCACCAAGATTGGTAACGCATGCGACGTGGACAGCGACGCAGTCATCTCCTGCGCCGACGCACCCAGCATCTACGACATCCCCAAGACCCTGCACAGCCAGAAGCTCGACGACTACATCCTCGACTACTTCGGCATTGAGGCTCCCGCACCGGACTTCACCCAGTGGGACCGCCTGCTCGACGCAGTGCACCGCCCCGCAGCAGAGGTCAACGTTGGCCTGGTCGGTAAGTACATCGACCTGCCCGACGCATACCTGTCCGTCTCCGAGGCTCTGCGCGCCGGCGGCTTCGCAAACAACGTGAAGGTCAACATCAAGTGGGTTGCAGCCGACCTGTGCGCAACCGACGAAGATGCAGACCACCAGCTGCGCAACATGGACGCAATCCTCGTGCCCGGCGGCTTCGGCATCCGCGGCCTGGACGGCAAGATCGGCGCCCTCAAGTATGCACGCGAGCACAAGCTCCCGACCCTGGGCATCTGCCTCGGCCTGCAGTCCATGGTCATCGAGTACGCACGCAACGTACTGGGTCTAACCGAAGCATCCTCCACCGAGTTCGATCCGGAAACCTCCGTACCGGTCATCGCAACCATCGAAGAGCAGAAGCAGTTCGTCGAAGGTGCAGGCGACCTGGGCGGCACCATGCGCCTGGGCCTGTACAAGGCAAACCTGGTTCCCGGCTCTCAGGTTGCTAAGGCGTACGGTGCAACCGAGGTTGCAGAGCGTCACCGCCACCGCTACGAGGTGAACAACGAGTACCGCGAGCAGCTTGAAGAAGCAGGCCTGCGCATCTCCGGTACCTCCCCGGACTCCTCGCTGGTCGAGTACGTGGAACTGCCCGCAGAGGCACACCCCTACTACGTGGCAACTCAGGCACACCCCGAGTACCGCTCGCGTCCGACCCGCCCGCACCCGCTCTTTGCAGGCCTGATTAAGGCTGCCCTGGAGCGCCGCGGAGCATAAGGCGACCGAACGCGTTGAGCGCCCCATCCGTCCCCGCGGCGGCTGGGGCGCTCGCCGTTTAACCGTCTTAACCCATCGGGGTCCGCCGAGTAACGGGGAGAAGTGCGAGGGAGTTCCGAAACGAACCCTCTAGAATAGAAATATGAGCGAAAACCAGCATATTATCGACGAACCCTCAGAACGTACGATTCGCACCCGGACCGTCAAATACAGCGGATACGTCATCGAAACCGTGGTCGAGGAATACGAGCTGAACGAAGACACCGCACTCACCCGCGATGTCGTGGAGATGCCCGGTGCCGTGGCCGTAGCGGTTCTCAACGAACACAACGAATTGCTGATGCTCAACCAGTACCGGCACCCGGTGCGCATGAACCTCTGGGAGGTGCCCGCCGGCCTGCTCGACATCGACGGTGAGGACCCTCTGCACGCCGCACAGCGCGAGCTCGCCGAGGAAGCCGACCTGCAAGCCGCCAGCTGGCACGCCCTGACCGACTACTTCAGCAGCCCCGGCGCAACCAGTGAAGCGGGTCGCGTCTACCTGGCCCGCGACCTGAGCGAACTGCCCGCCGAAGAACGCATCGAGCGTACCGAAGAAGAGGCGGAGATGACCTACCGTTGGGTTCCCCTGCAGGACGCGGTGCAGTTGGTTCTGGACGGTAAAGTGCACAACGCGCTGGCCATCCAGGCGATTCTGGCCACCTACGCCGCCTCGGCGCGCGGCTTTGAGGGCCTGCGCGAAGCCGCCGGCGGCTGGGAATTCCACCCCTACATGGGGCATCGCCGACAGAAGCCGCAGACCTTCCGTTAGGGTTCGGAATCTTCTCGCCCGATCCCTCGAAGAGGCATTTCGCGCTACCGTGCGCATCCGAACAAACCCGAACGACCGCGTGAGAAGGGAAGAGATATGGCACAGCCCGCACTGAAGGGCGCTACCCCCGCGGTCGAGGGGGCCGGCGAACAGACCCCCCTGGAGCGGGCCATCGACCAGTACCTGGTGCATCTGCGGGTCGAGCGGGGTAGCAGCGAGAACACCATCGCCTCGTACGCGCGAGACTTGCGCCGCTACGCCGCGTACCTCTCCACCCTCGGGGTAATCGACCCCGAACGCATTACGACCGCGCAGGTGCGTTCCTTCATGCGGGAACTCGCTGCCCCCACCGTGCCCCTAGCTGGATTCGTCGCCGGATTTGACGCGGGGGAGAAGAACAACCAGAACGCGCAGGAAGCCCAGGAAGTACAGGAAGAAGCCGCAGAATCGCTGGCGCTGATAATCGCCTCCGAATCGGGGCGAGGTACAGGAAACGTGCGCGCTGGAAAAGGACGTGTTGGAAATGGGCGTGCCGGGCAGTCGAAAGCTAGGGAGCCAGACAACGAAACACCAACCGCTGAAGGGGCGCCGAGCCTACCATTGCCCTTGGGCCCGAACTCCATCGCCCGCACCATGGCGGCAGTCCGCGGTGCACACGCCTTCTGGGTCTCCGCGCTCATCGTGCCCACCGATCCGGCGGCACCGGTCACCCCGCCCAAGAACGTTAAGCGCCTACCCAAAGCAGTCAGTGTAGAAGACATCCAGCGGCTACTGGCCGTACCCGACCGCGAAACCGCCACCGGGCTACGCAACCGAGCCATACTCGAATTCCTCTACGCCACCGGCGCGCGCGTGAGCGAAATGCTCAACGCCGATATCGACGACGTGCACTTCGAAGGAACCCTCACCGACGAAGACGGCAACCAGATCCCCCTGCCCGGCTACGTTCGACTCTTCGGCAAAGGCAACAAAGAACGACTCGTACCCATCGGAAGCTACGCCCAAAAAGCAATCCAAGACTACCTGGTGCGTGCCCGCCCCTCCCTCGTAGCGCACGGTAAAGGCACCGCCGCGCTCTTCGTCAACGGACGAGGCGGCAGACTCGGACGCCAAGGCGCCTGGCTCATCCTCAAAGAAGCCGCCGAAGCCGCCGGGCTCAGTTCCGACTTCTCACCGCACTCCATGCGCCACAGCTTCGCAACACACCTACTACAGGGCGGCGCCGATATTCGCGTGGTGCAAGAACTACTCGGGCACGCCTCCATCGCCACCACGCAGGTGTACACCAAGGTCACGCCCGAGGGGCTCATGGAGGTGTACCGCATGGCGCATCCGCGTGCCCACGAACGGGGATAAAACCCCGTCAAACCGCGGAACAGCCGCTCTTGAGGTAACCTTATAGACAACGCTTAAACTTTAAAACTTCGAATTCATTGATGAAGGTGAACCATTGACTGAAGCTCAGGCTCAAGAACTCGGCCCCACCGGTCGACCCCTGCGCGTATACCCCGACCCGGCTCCGCTGAGCAGCCACGGTCCCGCCCGCATTATCTCTATGGTGAATCAGAAGGGCGGCGTGGGTAAGACCACCTCCACCATTAACCTGGGCGCGGCACTGGCAGAATGCGGCCGTAAGGTGTTGCTGGTCGACTTCGACCCGCAGGGTGCTCTCTCCGCCGGTTTCGGCGCGAACCCGCACGAACTGGACCTGACCGTCTACAACGTCATGATGGACCGCAAGGTTGATATCAAGGACGTCATCCTGCCCACCGGCGTGGAGAACATTGACCTACTGCCCGCCAACATTGACCTCTCCGCAGCTGAAGTCCAGCTGGTCAACGAAGTGGCTCGCGAGCAGGTTCTCGCCTCGGCACTGCGCAAGGTCCGCGACGAATACGACGTCATCCTCATCGACTGCCAGCCCTCCCTGGGCCTGCTGACCGTCAACGCACTGACCGCCTCCGAAGGCGTCATTATTCCGCTGATTTGTGAGTTCTTCGCGCTGCGCGCCGTCGCACTGCTGGTCGATTCCATCGAGAAGGTTCAGGATCGCCTGAACCCCGACCTCGAAATCTCCGGTGTACTTGCCACCATGTTCGATGCGCGCACCATCCACTCCAAGGAAGTTCTGGCACGCATCGTGGACGCATTCGGCGACAAGGTCTTCGACACCGTCATCAAGCGCACCGTGAAGTTCCCGGACGCGTCGGTGTCCGCTGAGCCGATTCTCAGCTACGCCTCCAGCCACCCCGGTGCGGAAGCATACCGCCAGGTGGCACGCGAACTGATCTACAAGGGCGGCGCCCGCTAAAGCCCCCCGCACCTATACGCCCTCTGCCGGTGTGACTCTCACCCTTGAGTCACACCGGTAGAGGGCGTATAATTATGTGGATTCTAAAGACCCCGCGCACTGCTTGCCCCGAAAATGGGCGAAGTAGAAGCCGCATCTGAGACGGCACCAACAAAGCCGGACCAGCACAGCCGGGGAGAATAAACCTAAGGAGAATAGGTCGTTTATGACCACGAACGTCGCTGCCGTGAGGGTACCGACACCGAACGCAGACACCACCGCGAACGCCCGGACTGAGGGCCGCGGCCTGCAGAACCCGGAACGCGGTTTCACCCTCACCCTCAGTAATTTTGAGGGTCCCTTTGATCTTCTACTGACCCTGATTTCGCGCCGCAAACTCGACATTACCGACGTTGCGCTCGCAGAGGTCACCGACGAGTTCCTCGCATACCTGCACGCCCTCTACGCCGAGGGCACCGAACGTGCACTCGACGAAGCCAGCGAATTTCTGGTCACCGCCGCAACCCTCCTCGAGCTCAAGACCGCACGCCTGCTCCCGCAGCATCGTGAACCCCTCGAAGAGGATGTTGTACTGCTGGAGGCACGCGACCTGCTCTTTGCCCGTCTGCTGCAATACCGCGCCTACCGCGAAGTCGCCGATATTTTTGCCGAACGCTGGGCGCAAGAAGCGCAGCGTTTTCCCCGCGCGGTAGCCCTCGAAGAACGATTCGCCCAGGCGCTACCCGAGCTGGTCTTTACCGGAGGTGCCGAAGAGTTCGCCCGCATCGCCGCAACAGCGTTGAGCCGAACCCCCAAAGAGCCCGAACCAGAACCCGAAGAAATCGTTGAAGAACTCAACGAGCACCTGCACGTTCCGCTCACCACCATCGTTGCTGAAGAACACTACATTCTGCACAGCCTGCTCGATACTGCGGCGCGGGAACTGAGCTTCGCCGAACTGGTTCAAGGATCCGGCGAACTAGAAATCGCGGTGGTTCGTTTTCTTGCCCTGCTCGAGCTCTACAAAGAAGGCGCCCTGCACGTGGAACAGGACGCACCGCTCGGAACCATTCGGGTCCGTGCGAGCGCGAGCGCTGCACAGTTCGTGATTCGCGAAGAAACAGACACTCAGGACGCGCACGAAACCGGTGGAGCGCCTGAATCGCCCGAATCATCCAAATCACCCGACGTGAACGAGGAACCGGTAGAGGAGGATTATGAGTAGTCACGGCTCACGCTTTGACCGTGAATTCACCCCTGACGACCTTGCCATCGTGAACATGGGCTACTGGGATCCGAACGCAGACGAGGATTCGGAACAGGCTGGCCCTGCGCCGGTAGAGGAGATAGAGGCTGAGAGCTCAAAGCCTGCTGAGGCGGACGCTGAGCCGGCTGAGCACGAGGTGGCCGCAACACCTCTGGAGGAGGTGACCGAAGAAGCTGAGGAAGCTGAAGCCACTGAAACGGTAGAGGGCTCCGACAGCTCTGAGGAATCGCAGAAATCGGCAAAGATTCCGGCGGGAGGCCCCTCCACCGCACCCAGCGTGGCGGTCGATGCCGAAGCCGAATTCTCGAAGGTCGAGGCAATCCCCGGCGGCGTCAAAAGCGCCATCGAAGCGATCCTCGCCGTTGCCGAAGCGCCCGTGAGCGTGCGTGAACTCTCCGCTGCGCTCATCGTCAGCGAACGCGCTGTTGAGCACGCGCTCGACCAGCTGTACCGCGAGTACAACGGCGAAGAAAGCGGCTACGGAGAAGACGAAAACCGGGTGGCGCCCGAACCGCGCGGATTCCAGCTGCGGAACATTGCAGGAGGCTGGAAGCTCTACGCCCGCGACGACTTCGCCCCCTGGGTGGCACGCTTCGTGACCCGTTCCAAGAGCGCGACCCTCAGCAAGCCCGCCTACGAGACGCTCGCCGTGATTGCCTACCAGCAGCCGGTGACCAGGGCGAGGGTAGCCTCCATTCGAGGGGTAAACGCGGACGCGGCAATCCGTCAGCTGCTCCAACGGCAGCTGATTCGTGAGGCTGGTCGTGAAGCCGGAAGCGGCGCGACCCTCTACGAAACCACGGAGCTGCTGCTGGTGAAGCTCGGGTTGAACTCCCTGGAGGAGCTACCGGCGCTCGCGCCCTTCCTGCCCGATGACACGGAGGCGGCGGTCCTCGCCGAAGGTAACGACTAGCCAATGGGCTACAGCCGTTATGGCAATAACGAAACGTTCAACGGTTCTGCTGAAAACCTGCGGCAGAACCACCCGGATAAGTGCCCCCGACGCTGACACACACCGCGCCTTCGGTGCCGGGGTACAAAGACTAACAAGAACTACAACGACAGAAAAGAGAAGAACACCATGGCATATGGAAACTCCTCCCGCGGCGGCCGCTCTGCATCCGGTCGCCCCCAGAACTCCCGCGGTGGCCGTCCCGGCGCCGGTCGTCCCGGTCAGGGCGGTAAGCCCGGCGTTAAGGGCGCATCCGCACGCGGCGGTCGTCCCGGCGCACCGAAGAGCGGCGCAGGCAAGGGCGGCGCAAAGGGCTTCGGCGAGAAGAAGTTCGGCGCAGGCCGCGCAGGTTCCGGCCGAGGCCGCGGCACCGAACTGCCCAAGCGCGAACGCCGCGCACCGGGCCGCCCCTACCGCTCCGGCGAAGCCTTCGCAAACGAGCGCGGCGAATACCGCGTCAGCAACTACGCTGGCCCGCACCGTCCCCGCCGCCCCCGCAACGCCCCGGTAGACCACTACGAGTTCTACGACCATGACGGCGTACGCCTGCAGAAGCTGCTTGCCCAGGCCGGTGTGGCATCCCGTCGCGTCTGCGAAGAAATGATTACCGAAGGCCGCGTCACCGTCAACGGTGAAGTCGTGACCGAGCTGGGTGTGCGCGTGGACCCCTCCAAGGTGACCGTGCAGGTGGACGGCATGACCGTTCAGACCAACGACAAGCTCGTCTACATGGCATTCAACAAGCCCGCCGGCGTGGTCTCCACCATGGAAGACCCCGAAGGTCGCCCCTGCATCTCTGACTTCCTGCGTTCCTCCATGAGCGAGCGCGTGTTCCACGTGGGCCGCCTGGACGTCGAAACCGAGGGTCTGCTGCTGCTGACCAACGACGGTGAACTGGCGAACCGCCTCACCCACCCCTCCTACGAGGTGCCCAAGACCTACCTGGTGCAGGTTCCCGGCCCGATGGAGCCCGGCGTCGGCGCAGCCATGAAGAAGGGCATCCGCCTGGAGGACGGCGTGACCCGCGTGGACGAGTTCAAGCTGGTTGACTCCACCCCCGGCCACGTGCTCGTTGAGGTGACCATCCACTCCGGTAAGAACCGCATCGTGCGCCGCCTCTTCGATGCTGTCGGCTACCCGGTTGAGCGCCTGGTCCGCGTTGAGATGGGCCCGATCCGTATTGGTTCGCAGAAGCAGGGCACCGTCCGCAACCTCTCCAAGGTTGAAATTGGTCACCTGCTTGCTTCGGTGGACATGTAATAACGCTAAGGAGTTGTCATGAGCTCGCCCGTTGAGCTTTCCGCATCTGAACTGCCCATGGACTCAACGCTGACCGGGCCGGTACTCATTATCGGATCAGGTCTGCTGGGTGCCTCCATCGGTTTGGGGTTGCGTGCGGCAGGATGCGAGGACGTGTACGTCCAAGATATTTCACCCACCGCCGAGGCTGTGGCGCAGGATATCGGTGCCGGCATAAGCTTCTCCACCCTGTCGGAGGAGGAACGCGCCGCCCTCGCCCCGCAGCTGGTGGTGGTGGCTGCGCCTCCGGATAGCGCCGGTGCCGTGTGCGCTCGCGCGTTGAACACCTATGCGCCTCGACCGGAGGCGGGCTACCCCGGCGCCGTGGTGACGGATGTTGCTTCGGTGAAGGTGCAGCCGCTGGCTGATGTGCTTGCCTCGGGTGCGGATGCGTCCCGTTACGTGGGTTCGCATCCGATGGCTGGGCGTGAGAAGTCGGGCCCGGTGGCTGCTCGCGGTGAGCTGTTCCAGGCGCGTCCGTGGATTATCTGCGAGCACGATTCGGTTCGCCCCGAGTGTGTGCGTCTGGTGCGTTCTGTGGCGGTGGAGCTGGGCGCGATTGTGACTTCTCTGAGCGTTGAGGAGCACGATCAGACGGTTGCCCTGATCTCTCATGTGCCGCAGGCGATGAGTTCGCTTCTGGCTTCGCGTCTGCAGGACACCCCGCTGTATGCGCTGTCCCTGGCGGGTCAGGGTTTGCGCGATACGGTGCGTATTGCGGCTTCGGACCCGACGCTGTGGGTACAGATTTTTGCGGCGAACGCTGACCCGATTGTGAAGACCCTCTACGGCGTGCGTGATGACCTGAACCGCCTCATCGCAACGCTGGAGAACCCGACGGCATCCGGCGCTCGCCTGGATTTGGCGCAGCTGATGAGCGAAGGCAACGCGGGCGTTAGCCGCATTCCGGGTAAGCACGGCACGGCACCCGCCGCGTTCGCAAAGATGACGGTGCTGGTAGATGACACCCCCGGCACGCTGGCTCGTTTGCTTGCCGAGATCGGTGAGCTGGGCGCGAACCTTGAGGATTTGCGTCTGGAGCACTCGACGGGTGCCCCGGTGGGTATGGCTGAAATCTCGGTCAATCCGTCTATTCATGAGGCGCTGGTCCGCGATTTGTCGGCTCGCGGTTGGCGTGTTGTGAAGTAGAGTTAAAGCTGTATTTTCCGGCATAAAGTTTGAGACGAATTTTAAGGAGTGCTGATGCACGAGAACCCTAAACTGACGATTGCTATTGACGGTCCCTCCGGTTCCGGTAAGTCGTCTGTGTCTAAGGAAGTTGCACGCCACTTTGGTCTGGCGTACCTGGACACCGGTGCAATGTACCGTGCCGCAACCTACCGTGTGCTGGAACTTGGCATTGACCTGAACGACGCTGAGGCGATCGCGAAGGCTGTCGAGGAGATGCCCCTGGTGTTCGGCACGAACATTAAGGAAGAAGAGATTCTGATGGGATCGACCGATATCCGTGAGGAGATTCGTAGCGAGCGCATTTCTTCGGCGGTGTCTGCTGTGGCTTCGGTTCCGGCGGTTCGTGAGCACCTGATTGGCCTGCAGCGTTGGATGATTGACCACGCTATTAACGGCATGGTCGCTGAGGGCCGCGACATCACCACCGTGGTTGCTCCTGACGCTGATGCGCGCATCCTGCTGACTGCTTCTGAGGAGGTGCGCATGGCGCGCCGCGGCCTGGAGAACTCTGAGAAGTCGGGTGCTTCGGGTGATTTGAGCAAGCAGATCGCTGAGCGTGATGCGAAGGATTCGAAGGTCAATAACTTTATGGAAGCTGCCGAGGGCGTGACCCTGGTGGACAGCTCGGATCTTGATTTTAATGCGACGGTCTCTGCAGTGATTAACGCTGTGAATGACCAGTTGAAGGCGAAGCGCGCGGGCTAGGCCCCGCCGAAACGCTGGGGGAGTGGTGCATCCGCTCCCGATAAGACGTTGAGCCGTGCTCGCGTGCTGACCAATGGGTTGGGCGCGGGGGCGGGTAGAGAAAGGAATGCGCATGGCTGAGGACGCTATCCGCGACGATTACGAAGATAAGTACCTGGGCGGTGGCGAGGACGACGTTACTGAGCGCCTCGCTGAGATTGATGATGAGACCGCTGACCAGCGTGCTCAGGCTCTGCTTGAGGGTCTTGAGGACTACGACCTGGATGAAGAGGACCGCGCCCTGCTGGGTGCCTGGGGTTTCGACATTGAGGAAGAGGAAGAGCAGCTCGCTGATCCGGTAGTGGCGATTGTTGGCCGCCCGAACGTGGGTAAGTCGACCATCATTAACCGTATTCTGGGCCGCCGTGAAGCGGTGGTTGAGGATAAGCCGGGTGTGACTCGTGACCGCGTGTCCTATAAGGCTGAGTGGCTGGGTAAGAGCTTCACCCTGGTTGATACCGGTGGTTGGGAGTCTGACGCTCGCGGTATTGACGCTCAGGTTGCTGAGCAGGCTGAGATTGCTGTGGAGCAGGCCGATGTTGTGGTCCTGGTGGTTGACGCCCGCGTGGGTGTGACCGCTTCGGATGAGCAGATTGTGCGTATGCTGCGCCGCGTGAAGAAGCCGATCGTTCTGATTGCTAACAAGATTGATGACGCTCACCTGGAGCCGGAGATTTATAACCTCTGGTCGCTGGGTATGGGTCAGCCGTTCCCGGTGTCGGGTCTGCACGGTCGCGGCCTGGCGGATGCCCTGGACGAGATTCTTGAGGTCATGCCGGAGCACTCGCAGTTCGCTCAGCCGGAGGCGCTGGGCGGCCCGCGTCGTGTGGCTCTGGTGGGTCGCCCGAACGTGGGTAAGTCTTCGCTGCTGAACAAGCTGGCTGGTTCTGAGCGTGCCGTGGTGAACGACCTGGCTGGTACGACTCGTGACCCGATTGACGAGATTATTGAGCTGGGCGGCTACCCCTGGCGTTTCGTGGATACCGCGGGTATTCGCCGTCGTCAGCACATGGCTAAGGGTGCGGAGTTCTACTCTTCGCTGCGTACTCAGACTGCTCTGGAGCGTTCTGAGGTTGCCGTGGTGCTGCTGGATGTTTCTGAGCCGATCTCTGAGCAGGATGTGCGTATCGTGCAGACTGTGATTGATTCGGGCCGTGCGATGGTTCTGGCATTCAATAAGTGGGATACCCTCGATGAGGATCGCCGCGACATGCTTGAGCGCGAGATTGAGCGCGACCTGGCGCACGTGCAGTGGGCTCCTCGCGTGAACATTTCGGCGAAGACCGGCTGGCACAAGGACAAGCTGGTGCCCGCCCTGGAGCACTCGCTGGAGTCGTGGGATTCGCGTATTCCGACCGGTCGCCTGAACGCGTTCCTGGGCGAGATTGTAGCCGCGCATCCGCATCCGCTGCGTGGTGGTAAGCAGCCGCGTATTCTCTTCGGTACTCAGGTGTCTTCGCGTCCGCCGAAGTTCGTGCTCTTTACTACCGGTTTCTTGGACCCGGGTTACCGTCGCTTCATTATGCGTCGTCTGCGTGAGACTTTTGATTTCACGGGTACTCCGATTGAGATTTCGATGCGTGTGCGTGAGCGCCGCTCCCTGGGTGAGCGTCAGAGCGCGAAGGCTAAGAAGGGTAAGGGCGGTCGCCGCTAGTAGCGGGGTGTCTGCTTGATGCCGTGTTGCTGGGCTGGCCCCCCACGCGCTGGATCCTGTGCAGAAAATCTGCAAAAAAAGATTTTTAAGATTTTTTCTAAAAATGGGGATTCTGGCTTGCGTGGGGGTTGAAAGCCCGGTATAGTTATTCGAGTGTTCAGGGGAAACCTTGAAAACAATATCGTGAATAACGAATCGGGTTGTGGCGCAGCTTGGTAGCGCACTTGACTGGGGGTCAAGGGGTCGCAGGTTCAAATCCTGTCAACCCGACAGATAAAGCTCCGGAAGGTTTTCCTTCCGGAGCTTTTTGTATGCCGTTTAGTGGTTTTTGTTTTGCTTGCTTGGATGGGGAAATACGGGAGTCGGTGCCAAATACACGGCTGGAAGCACTGAAGGGCGCTCTCTTCCTTGGGATGGCGGGGGAGGGGCCGGCATTGCACCTGTAAAGCGGTGGGTCTTTAGGTTAGTGTGCAATTATGAGCTTCGATCTAAATGTTGGAATATGCCCGATTTTGTGGGTGATGGGTGGTACATTGGGTACACAAGGAATCGCGTTTTAGCGGTCAGAAATTTTAGCTTTGGCACTGAATTTCCCTTGACAAATCAAGGAATATTTAGGTTTCTGTGACTAAAACACGACTTCATACACACTGAATTTCATAGCCGCAAAACCAACACGAACCCAAGTGAAGGCATATATCCCCAGAGGATAGCGCCCATAACGCATAAAACAGCTAGGTGCACGCACCTGCAACACACGGCACACACGCCGCCACAAGCGTCGCTGGGAAGGCTTTGTGGCACACAACGATCCCGCCCCTCGTGGGCTGGAAAGGAACACAGTACATCATGTGGCAGCAAGTCTATGACCCGCTGAACTCGAGTGCACTTTCCGCACTCGTGGCAGCAGTCCCGATTATTTTCTTCCTTCTGGGCCTCACCGTCCTGAAGCTCAGCGGTATTAAATCTGCCGTTATCTCTCTCGTTATTGCACTGGTCATCGGTTGCGCTATTTTCGGTATGCCCGTCACCGCCGGTGCAGGCTCGATTCTCTACGGCTTCCTCTCAGGCATGTGGCCCATCGGCTGGATCGTTCTCATGGCAGTGTGGCTCTACCGCATTTCCGTGCGTTCTGGCGGCTTTGAGATTGTTCGCTCCTCCATCTCCTCCATCTCTACCGACCAGCGCATCCAGATGCTGCTGATCGCGTTCTGCTTCGGCGGCTTCCTCGAAGGTGCTGCAGGCTTCGGTATCCCGATTGCTATCTGTGCTGCACTGCTCGTGTCCCTGGGCTTCAACCCGCTCAAGGCCGCAATGTTCGCGCTGATCGCTAACGTGAGCTCCGGTGCATACGGCGCTATCGGTATCCCCGTGACCACCGCAGCAACCCGCGGTGGCGTGGACCTGCACGCGCTGTCCATCGAAATGGTCCTGGTTCTCCAGATCATGGCGGCTCTCATCCCCGTACTGCTCGTTGCTATTCAGGACGGCATCCGCGGTATCCGCGAAGTCGGTCTGGTAGCCCTGATGGTTGGTGTCATCTACTCCGGCGGCCAGTCCGTTCTGCTCGCAACCCTGGGTAACCCCGAGCTCGTCGACATCATCCCGCCGCTGCTGGCACTGGTTGCTCTGGCACTCGTCATGCAGAAGTGGCAGCCCAAGCACATCTTCCGCGAGCCCACCGCTCCCTCCCTGGAAGAAGTTCAGGCTCAGCAGAGCACCAAGCACACCGGTGGCGAAATCCTCAAGGCATGGAGCCCCTTCGTCTACCTGTCCGTCGTGATTCTGCTCTGGTCCACCGCTCTGAAGCCCGTCTTCGCTGCTAAGGGCGCGCTCGGCTTCACCAACGTCACGTTCTCCCTGCCCTGGCTGCACCAGAGCATCTCGCAGGCGGCACCGATCGTTGCAACCCCCAAGCCTATTGACGTGACCTACACCTGGAACATTGTGGGCGCATCCGGTACCGCAATTCTGGTGGCTGCCATCATCACCATCCTGACCTCCTCCATCAGCTGGGGCGAGGCTATCGAAGAACTCGGTGCAACCTGGAAGCAGCTGCAGACCCCGATCATCATGATCTGCCTGGTCATGTCCGTTGCTAACGTCATGAACTACGCGGGTATGATTACCTCCATCGCACTGGCTGTTGCCGCTGTGGGCGCTATCTTCCCGCTGCTGTCCCCGATCATCGGTTGGATTGGCGTGTTCGTGACCGGCTCCGTGGTGAACAACAACATCCTCTTCGCAGGCCTGCAGGCTACCACCGCACAGCAGATTGGCGTCAGCCAGACCCTGCTGGTTGCATCTAACACCGCCGGTGGTGTGATGGCGAAGATCGTTTCCCCGCAGTCCATCGCAATTGCCGCCGCTGCTGTGAACAGCTCCGGCGAGGAATCGAAGATTACCTCCATGGCAATCAAGTACAGTGCAGCCCTGCTGGTCGTCACCTGTGTTTGGGTTTATGTCCTGTCTCTGGTCGGCCTCTAAACAGCGTGAGAACCAGATGCGTGTAACCTACCTTCTCTGAAGGTAAGGTGCCCGCGACACGGTCTGTATCAAGCCCCCTTCTACTTCGGTAGGAGGGGGCTTTCGCATTTCTGTATTTGTGCGCTGGGGAGGAGGTTCGCGGCTAAGGAGCGCAATTATGCACATAAGTTTCATTTGTGCACACTTAAGGTCACCCTATCCTGAAGTCTCGAGGAAGACCTGTTAGCTTAGACAGATAAAGTCAAGAGCACCTAGTGAGAGGGAAAGGTTCCGCTCACCGCCGCCGCGCCCCGGTATATGGCCCCGGTATATGGCCTCGGCATATCGCCACGTCATACAACCAAACGCCCGGCAGCTCAAGACCATCACGCTTCACCGATGGACCCATCCACGACGCAAGGACCGGGGCCATCGGTTTTTATGCGGCCTAATGCTTCCATACAGCACAGGAGCCGTATCGGAAGAAGCAACCGCAACAAACGCACAGACCGAAAGGAACACCCGCCCTATGTGGCAGCAAACCTACGACCCGCTGAACTCACCGGTGCTCTCCGCACTGGTCGCAGCAGTACCCATCATCCTCTTCCTGCTGGGCCTGACCGTCCTGAAACTCAGTGGCCTCAAGTCAGCACTGCTGACCCTCGGCACCACCCTCATCATCGGCTGCGCCGTCTTCGGCCTGCCCATCACCGCAGGTGCCGGCTCCATCCTCTCCGGCTTCCTCTCGGGCATGTGGCCCATCGGCTGGATTGTGCTGATGGCTGTGTGGCTTTACCGCATCGCCGTGCGCGCCGGTAACTTCGATATCGTGCGCTCCTCCGTCTCCTCCATCTCAAACGACCAGCGCATCCAGGTGCTGCTGATTGCCTTCTGCTTCGGCGGCTTCATCGAAGGCGCGGCAGGCTTCGGCATCCCGATCGCTATCTCCGCGGCACTGCTGGTATCCCTGGGCTTCAACCCCCTCAAGGCATCCATGCTGGCGCTGGTAGCCAACGCCGCATCCGGCGCCTACGGCGCTATCGGTATTCCCGTGACTACCGCAGCTAAGGTTGGTGGCCTCGACACCGCGCACCTGTCCGCAGGTATGGTTCCGGTACTGCAGATCTTCGTCGCCTTCGTGCCGCTGCTGATGGTTGCAATCCAGGACGGTATGCGCGGCATCCGCGAAGTCGGCCTCGTAGCGCTCATGACCGGCGTGATTTTCTCCGGCGGTCAGGCGGCTATCCTGATGCTACTCGGCTCGCCCGAACTGGTCGATATCATCCCGCCGCTGCTCTCCCTGGTAGCACTGGCGCTCGTGATGCAGAAGTGGCAGCCCAAGCACATCTACCGCGAATCCACCGCACCCAGCCTCGAAGAAGCTCAGGCTCAGCAGAGCGTCAAGCACACCGGTGCTGAGATCGTTAAGGCGTGGAGCCCCTTCATCTTCCTCTCCGCAACCATCCTGCTCTGGTCCACCGCACTGAAGCCGATCTTCGCAACCACCGGTCCGCTTGGCGCCGCAACCCTGGCGTTCCCCATCCCCGGCATTCACGAAGCCATCACCACCGGTGCCGGCAAGACCGTGACCGCGATGTTCTCCTGGAACATCCTTGGTGCTTCCGGTACCGCAATTCTGGTGGCTGCAATCATCACCGTTCTGACCTCGAAGATCAGCTGGGGCGAAGCCTTCGAAGAACTCGGCGGCACCTGGAACCAGCTGAAGATGCCGATCCTCATGATCTGCCTGGTCATGTCCGTCGCAAACGTGATGAACTACGCCGGTATGACCACCTCCATTGCGCTCGCGCTCGCGGCAGCAGGCCCGGTCTTCCCGCTGCTGTCCCCGATTATCGGTTGGATTGGCGTGTTCGTGACCGGCTCGGTGACCAACGCTAACGTGCTCTTCGCGGGCCTGCAGTCCACCACCGCAGCCCAGATTGCTGTTGACCCGACCCTGCTCGTTGCTGCAAACACCGCCGGTGGCGTGATGGGTAAGATTGTCTCCCCGCAGTCCATCGCGATTGCGGCGGCGGCTGTGAACAGTGCCGGCGAGGAATCGAAGATTACCTCCATGTCCATTAAGTACAGCGCTATTCTGCTGGGCCTGGTCTGCGTCTGGTCCTTCGCTCTGTCGCTCATGATGGGCTAAAGACCGATACCGGATTCGGCGTAACCCTGCGTAGAAACCCCTCGATGAGAACCCTGCAATTTTCTCTGCAGAAGACGATTCGAGGGGTTTCACGTATATTCAGGAAGTTCCAACAGACCGGGAAGAGGCGTAGAATTACTTCTTGTGCTTGCTCCTGCATCATTCTGCGCATCACCACAGATTGTGCTCCAGAAGAAAGAACGGGCAGGCGCCTCATAGAACACCTACTGCTTAAGGAAAAACAATGCAGGCGCTCGCAACGATTACTACTGTCTTTGCCTTTATTGCTATAGCTATTCATGTCTACATCTGGATTATTGAATCCTTCCTCTGGACCAAGCCCAAGGGCCGCGAAACCTTCGGAATGACCGAAGAATTCGCTGAATCCACCAAGGAGATGGCGGCAAACCAGGGCCTGTACAACCTGATGCTCGCCTGGATCGCAGCAACCGGTCTGCTCGCCTTCTGGTTCGGCTCCCCGCAGGTGGGCGTGGCGCTCATGTTCGCAGGTCTGGGCTCCATGGCGGTTGCCGGTGCCTACCTGTTCCTCACCTCTCCGGATAAGCGCAAGCCGGCGCTGATTCAGCTGACCCCGCCGCTGCTGGCGCTGATTTTCCTCTTTGTAACGATCTAATCCTGTGACGATCTAATTCAGAGCGGAACCTCTCAACGTATAGAAGCCGCGTGCTTACTTTAACGAAGTAACACGCGGCTTTTCTACGCCCTTGGAGGCGAGCACGCCAAGCGAGTTAGGCAAAGAGCCCCGAACAGCCTCGCCGATGCGAGTCCACCAGGTGCGCATCCACCATACCGACCGCGCACATGAGCGCATAAGCGGTCACCGGACCCAAGAACACGCCTCCTAGAGTTTTAAAAGATTTGGCAAGAAGCGCGGACTCAGGGGTATCGGTGGGAATATCGTTCTGGGTGAGCGGTGCGATAGTCTCGCTCGGCGCAAAGGACCACAGCCACGCCGGCAGCCCACCCGGTACATGCGTGCCGTCGGATAGGGTGCGCTCGCGCATCCGGTTCAGGTCTTCATCGCTGAGCGTACGAACTCGACGGCGGCGAGTGTCTGCCGCCTCGCTGCTATCCTCTTTGGCCGGGGTAGAAGAGGGCGCGATAAGGGGAAGACGAATATCCTCCGTGGAAGCGTCACGGGGCGTTGCGGCAAGCTCGCGCATCCGCAGGGTCAGCCGTGCATTGGAGATGACCGCGCGAATCTTCCTCTCGTTACGGATAATGTCTTCATTCTGGAGGAGCCGCGCAACATCATGGTCGGTGAACGCAGCCACGCGTTCGGGGTCGAAACCCTCGAAAACGCGGCGGAATGCCTCTCGGCGGGCAAGAATCGTGCGCCACGAGAGCCCCACCTGAAAAGCCTCGAGGCTCAGGGCTTCGAAGAGTCCTCGTTCATCGGTGACGGGCATGCCCCATTCGGTGTCGTAGTAGTCGCGCAGAAGCTCATCGGTCACCCACGTGGGGTAGCTCGGGGCGTTTTCGAGGAGGTCGGCGGGAATAGTAGGTTGCGAGGTCACGGTTTCTCCTCTCTGAGAGTGCTGAGCTCATCCGAATATTTCGGAAGCATATTCTACTTAAACAGTAGCTCTAGCGTGAGTAAATCGCAAGTATATTCGATTATGTGTCGTGGTGCAGAGCAACGAAACCGAAAATAGGTACGACAAAGGGCAGAGCCCGCATCCGATGCACGCTCCGCCCTCTGATAAGTCCCAATCACTGCCGGGTGACATGGCTAGAAGAGCCGCGCCTCCCGCACCTCTTCCGGCTCCTCCAAATCAAGGAGGAATTGTTTACGCTCAACACCGCCGGCATAACCGGTGAGGCTTCCATCGGCACCAATAACGCGGTGACAAGGAATCATAATGGAAATTTTGTTACGGCCAACCGCCTGACCCACCGCCTGCGCGGGGGCACCGGGGCCGACCGCTCGCGAAATATCACCGTAGGTCGTGGTGTACCCAGCAGGAACAGTCTTCAGATGCTCCCATACAATCAGCTGAAAATCGGTGCCCTCAGGATCTAGGGGCAACGTAAAAGAAGTGCGCTTGCGCTCAAAGTACTCGGAGAGCTCCACCTCAGCGCGGGACAGCAGCTGCGCCGCAGCATACTCATCGGCTGGCTCTTCACCTTCTGCAGCGCCGTGCTCCCGTAGGTAGGCTCCGGGATTCTCGATGAGTCCACCGAGCTCATGGGGGAGCGGAAAATGTGCCTGATCCTCGTACCAGATGCCAACAATCGCGTTCGCGCGGGCGGCGATATAGAGCACGCCGACGGGGCTCGAGTAGCGAGTGTACCAGCGCGAGAGCGCTTCCGGCGGCTGCGGCGAATCGGTCGCTTTGGTCATGCTCTTCCTCGTAGGCTCGTGGGCGTGTACTGCCGATGGTGCAAAGGGCAAATACCCCTTTCAACCATCATAGGGGAGGGGTGCCTCCGTACCGTACCTGTAGCGGGTTTTGTCTATAACTGACCGGTATATATGAGATGTATGCACCGCTGTTGAAACATCTCAAGACGCCCCGTCAATTTTGCCTGAGCCCCAAGAGCTGGCATTCTGTGAAGTACACACCGATACACCGCAATTCAATACTCCGGCTTCTCCACCCCGCAGCGGGTAGGGGATGGCCTGTGTTTCTCGTACCCCAACGATGGGTTCAACGATGACTGAAATTGCAAGGAGAAACATGGAAGATCTGAAAGACCTCCGCCGGGAACTCAAGGAAAACCCGGAGAGTCGAGAGCTCAATAACCGTTACGCGCAGGCGTGCCTCAACATCGCGAAAGAATACACCGTTATGTCCCAGGGGCATATCTTTATTTGCTCGCCCTCAGATTTTGAAGCCGTACAGTACGTCATGGCCAAAATCCCTGACGCTTCGCTTCTAGACGGCGAAACTCTGGAGGAATACAAACGCCTGGACAGAGCCGTTACCCAAGCTCGTATAAATAGAGGTAGGCCCGGTAGCATGATGGGCATTTACTATGCCCTCATCCTTTTTATAGTGATGCCCATAATGGCGGTACCAATCATTGCGCTGTGGGAACTCAGCGCGGGGAGCACCTCAGACCACACCCGCAACCCGAGCTTCCTCATTTACCTGATTCCGGTCGCTCTCATTACCGCTGCGCTCCTCTGGGTTGGGTGGCTTGTTGAACGAATCCCCGGCTGGAAATATAACGCTCTGATAGTCCAGGAGAATAAAAAGGCAGAACTAGCCAGAGCCGAAGCTGAAGCGCGTCAAAGTACTGACCCGACCGCTGAGAAATAATCTTGAGTGCAGGGCCGGCCTCTGCCCCTGACCATAACGTAAATGTGCCGCCTCACCGGTATTGGTGAGGCGGCACATTTATGCTGTCTAGGGGATAAGAAGCTCGCTACTTAGCGGCTACTCCATCAGCGTTGCCCTCCGTGTGGTGCAGATGCGGCAGGTGAGTCGAATGCAGGTCGTGACCGAGCACATCGTGCGCATCCGGGTCCTCGTTCGGGAGCACGTGCGAGTACTTGGAGTAGTAGCGGTACAGTGCGTAGGCGCCAATCACAGTCAGTACGATAGCAACGCCCAGAGCCCACGGTACAGCTGCGGGAGAATACATGACAGAGAAGAGCACCAACAGCCAGGAGAGAGCAGCTGCAAGAACCGAAACGTTCATAGCAATAATTGCAAGCTTGCGGCGACGGACATCAACCATAATCGGTGCGGGAAACCCGCTCCCTCCTTCCAACGGAGCCTCTCTCCGTTCTCACGACCACCGGAAGGTGCCAGATGCATAACCAACCGCCATCTTCGGCGACCAGAATAGAATCAATAAGCCTATATATCTATGATACGGCGCTTGAAGTGGACATCAAAGGCAAACAAACGCTGTTAGACCAACCCCACACAACATGTAAACGGGTATCTCAACAAGGGGCATAAAACCAGTGATTTTTACAGCGAGAACTGCAACACGAAAAGCGAACCCCACTCATCGTTAATGCAGAGAACCTAGTAACAAGAGATAAAAGTCCGTCCGCCGCAGTACGTGAAGCACCGTGGCGGACGGGAACGTAAATAAAGTATCAGCGCGAACCGTCGACTCCTGTCAGGACAGCGCATGAATATGTCGCGTACGCGTCCTGTGCGGTACTGACACCTCACGAACAACACCGCGCCAGGTGACCGGCGGAAGATACCGAATTTACAAAAACCAACGGTACCCCAGCACTAATTTTTGTAGAAATTACGCCGCAATAAACGCTGAATTGAGCGTCATAAAACAGCGAAAAGCCCCGGCTGCTTCAACCCCATAGCGGGGGAGAAGCAGCCGGGGCGTCGCTAGTACGCGGGCCGTGCCGTTAGGCAACGGGTGCTGTGATTAGGCGGTCGGAACGTCCTCGTCAACCCACTCGAGGGTGCGGGAGACAGCCTTCTTCCACAGGCGGTACTGGCGGTCAACCTCTGCGGGCTCCATGGAGGGCAGCCAGCGCTTGTCCTCAGCCCAGTTGTCCACAACGTCCTGCTCGCCGCTCCAGAAACCAACAGCGATACCTGCAGCGTATGCTGCGCCCAGAGCGGTGGTCTCAACAACCTTCGGGCGGATTACGGGAACGCCGAGGATGTCAGCCTGGAACTGCATGAGGAACTCGTTAGCGGTCATGCCGCCGTCCACGCGCAACTCGGAGAGCTCAACACCGGAGTCAGCGTTCATTGCGTCCAGAACCTCGCGGGTCTGGAATGCGGTTGCTTCCAGCGCCGCACGCACGATGTGTGCACGGTTCACGTAGCGGGTCAGACCAACGATGACGCCGCGAGCGTCGGAACGCCAGTGAGGTGCGAACAGGCCGGAGAACGCGGGAACAACGTAGCAGCCACCGGAGTCCTTGACGGAGGTAGCCAGTTCCTCAGACTCTGCAGCGTGCTCAATCATGCGCAGGTTGTCGCGCAGCCACTGGATCAGGGAGCCGCTCATTGCGACCGAGCCTTCCAGAGCGTAGACGGGTGCTGCGTCGCCAATCTTGTATGCGACGGTGGTCAGCAGACCGTTGTTGGAGAAGACGGGCTCGTTGCCGGTGTTCATGAGCATGAAGTTACCGGTACCGTAGGTATTCTTCGCCATACCCTTCTCGAAGCAGGCCTGGCCAAAGGTGGCAGCCTGCTGATCGCCCAGGATACCGGCAATCGGGGTGCCGTTAAGCAGACCGGTTGCGCGGCCGAAGCCGTACACCTCGGAGGAGGACTTGATTTCGGGCAGCATGCTCATGGGGATGCCCATGTCTGCAGCGATCTGCGGATCCCATTCGAGGGTGCGGATGTTCATCAGCAGGGTACGGGATGCGTTTGTTACGTCGGTGACGTGAACGCCGCCGTCAACACCACCGGTCAGGTTCCAGACCAGCCAGGTGTCGGTGTTGCCGAAGAGCAGGTCGCCGCGTTCTGCGCGCTCGCGTGCGCCTTCAACGTTGTCCAGGATCCACTTGATCTTGGGACCGGAGAAGTAGGTGGAGAGGTTCAGACCAACGATGTCGTGGTACTTACCAACGCCCTCTTCGCCTGCGAGTTCTTCAACGATTTCCTGGGTGCGGGTGTCCTGCCAGACGATTGCGTTGTAGACGGGCTCACCGGTGTTCTTGTCCCACACGACGGTGGTTTCACGCTGGTTGGTGATGCCGACTGCAGCGATTTCGTGGTGGTTGACGTCGCCGTTTGCCATTGCGGTTGCTACGACCTTGCGGACGTTCTGCCAAATCTCGGTTGCGTTGTGCTCGACCCAGCCGGCCTTGGGGAAGATCTGCTCGTGTTCGAGCTGACCGTGCGCTACGTTCTCGCCTGCCTTGTTGAACAGGATTGCGCGGGAGCTGGTGGTGCCCTGGTCGATGGAGAGGATGTACTTGCGCTCGGTGTTGAGGGTTGCGGAGTGCAGAGAAGTCGTCATTGATTTTTCCTTAGAACAAAAGAACGGGGGGGGGTATTAGAGAGGTTTAGAGGGGCAGAACTGCCGGAACGATCAGGCCTGCGAGGATAGCGCCGATGATTGGGCCAACAACCGGAACCCATGCGTAAGACCAGTTGGAGCCGGTCTTACCGGGGATGGGCAGGAAGGTGTAGGCGATACGGGGGCCGAGGTCACGTGCGGGGTTGATAGCGGAACCGGTTGCGCCACCGAGGTTCATACTGATGGATACAACGACCAGGGCAACAGCCAGGGGGCCGAGCTCGCTGGGGGTCTTACCGGATGCGATGATCCAGCCAATCAGGACGAAGGTGCCGATAATCTCGGTGAGCAAGTTCCAGCCGTAGGACTTGATGGCGGGGCCGGTTGCGAAGATGCCGAGGCGGTCGCCCGGGTCCTCATCGAAGTGCTTCTTGTAGGTGAGGTACGCTCCGGTTGCGCCGGCCATTGCGCCGAGCATCTGAGCGACGATGTACAGGGCAATGTTGCCGGGGGTTGCGGGAACGCCGGTTGCCAGGTCGCGGCCTGCGGTTGCCAGGCCAACGGTCACAGCGGGGTTCAGGTGTGCACCGGAATGGAAGGAGAAGTACACGGCGGTGAACACTGCCAGACCCCAACCGAAGGTGATAACACCCCAGCCTGCGTCCTTAGCGTAGGACTTCTTGAGGGTCACTGCGGCGCATACGCCGGCACCGAGCAGAATCATGATGAAGGTACCGAAGAACTCGGAAAGTACAAAACCAAGAGTGGTGGGGGCACCGGATGCATCCACGAGAGCGGATGAACCGGCTGCAAGTACAGTTCCTGCGGAAACAAGAAGAGACATTGATGCTCCTTGAAGACGAAGCGTCTGGAAGGCAAGCGAACCTTTGCTCGCGCATTCCCGTGCGTCCTCACCGCACGGGCGGATCGGGGCACAACGCTGTGCTGAAATGTGTAGCGGTTGCTACGAAAAGTTGATGGATGTTCCTGGATGAGAAGCAGATTGCTTCGGGGTCTAACCCCGTATTTAGCGCTCTGCTTCTTGTGCAGGGGGTTTATCGTAAACGGTTATTTAACCGTCCATCCACCCCTCACCAAGAAATTATGAGATGCCCCATGTTCGGTGAGGGGCGAACGGTTGGTTCGTACCGAATAAACGGTTACGAAAGGTGCGCGAAAACTCTAAAGATTTAGAGCTTCACGCGGGGTGCCACGGGGGTGACAGCCTCAATCTTTGCCGATGCCTCAGCGTCGGTGGAGGCGGACTCTGCCTCGCGGATTGCTGCAACGCGTGCTGCGTAGAGGTCGAGTTCTTCCTTGACCTTCTTGTCGTCCCAGCCGAGCTCGGAGCGCAGAATCTCAAGGATTTCATCGGCGGCAGCCAGGCCGCGGTCGCGCTGCTCGAGGTCGAGGCGTACGCGGCGGACCAGCACGTCCTCCAGGTGTAGGGCGCCCTCGTAGCGGACCGCGAAGACAACGTCTGCACGCAGGAACTGGGGTGCCTTAGCCAGGGGAGCGCCGAGGGAGGGGTCAGCGTCGATGAGAGCTCCGAGGTCCTCAATCTGTGCGCCGTAACGCTCGAGCAGGTGGGTGATACGGTCCTCGTCCCAGCCGTAACGCTCTGCGTAGCGTGCACGGTTAGCGGCGATTGCGTGGTAGCCGTCAGCACCGACCAGGCCGATGGTTGCGGTCACGGAGGGGTTCTGCTTAGCCTGCTCGCCCAGTGCGAAGTCAACGGCATCTTCTGCCATGACGCGGTAGGTGGTGAGCTTGCCGCCTGCGATTGCGCTCATGCCGGGTGCAACCTCGGTCACGGTGTGCTCGCGGGAAACCTTGGTGGATGCTGCGCCGTCCTTGACCTTGGGCTGCAGCAGCGGGCGCAGACCGGTGTAGGTGCCGATGATGTCTTCGCGGGTCAGCGGGTTAGCGAGCAGCTTGTTAGCCTGCATCAGGACGTAGTCGATGTCCTTGCTGGTTGCGACGGGGCGCTCGCGGTCCTCGGTGTAGGGGGTGTCGGTGGTGCCGATGATCCAGTAACGCTGCCAGGGGATGATGAAGAGAACGGACTTCTCGGTCTTGGTGAAGATACCGCTGGTTGCGTTGATGCGGTCGCGGGGAACCACAATGTGGATACCCTTGGATGCGAGCACCTCCAGGCCGCCCTCGGGGTTAGCCAGGGACTCGGACTCTTCGGTCCACACGCCGGTTGCGTTGATGACGTGCTTTGCGCGCACGTTCAGGCGCTCGCCGGTCTCCAGGTCAGCCAGCTCTGCGCCGATGACGCGGCCGGATGCGTCCTTGGTGAAGCCGACAACCTGGGTGCGGGATGCAGCCAGTGCGCCGTAGCTTGCAGCGGTGCGGACGACGTCGATGACGAGGCGTGCGTCGTCAACGCGTGCATCGTAGAACTGGATTGCGCCGCTGAATGCGGAGTCCTTGATGTCGGGGAAGACGGTCTTGGTGCCGGTCTTGGTGAAGTGACGCTGGGAGGGGACGCCCTTGTTGCCGCGGGAACCGAGGAATGCGAGGGTGTCGTACATGCCGATGCCGATTGCGGAGTATGCGCGCTCGATGACGGGCATCTTCAGGGGCCACAGGAAGGGCTGTGCGTGCACCAGATGGGGTGCGATCTTGTTCAGCAGCAGGCCGCGCTCGGTCAGTGCTTCGGTCACGAGCTTGAAGTCGAGGTTGTAGAGGTAGCGCAGGCCGCCGTGAACGAGCTTGGAGGACCATGCGCTGGTGCCTGCAGCCCAGTCGCCTGCTTCGACGATACCGGTGCGCAGACCGCGGGTTGCTGCGTCGAGGGCAATGCCTGCACCGGTGATGCCGCCGCCGACGACCAAGATGTCGAGTTCTTCGTTGACCATGCTCTTGAGCGCCTTGGCGCGGGACTCGGCGGTCAGCTGAGACTGCTGTGCAATGTGCTGGGAGCTCATGTACTGCTCTTTCCTGTATTGCCGCTTGTGCGGCGTGGGGGTTTCATCTTGCATTTAGTAAAACCCAATGGTGAAATAATAACCAAGCAGTATGAACGGATTTTCACTGGGGGTCTGTGGCAGATGAACGAACGCGCTAACCATACCTATGAGGCAGCGCAGCTGTACTACATCCACAACATGACGATGGATGCTATCGCGGCTCGTCTGGGAGTCTCCCGCGCCACTGTATCGCGCCTCCTTAAAAGTGCTCGTGAAAGCGGCATGGTGCAGATCCGTCTAGATGATTCCTTCCGCGCCCGTAGCGAGCTTGAGCGCCGCATCGGTGAGCGCTATAAGGTGCGCGTTACCCTCGTGAATGTCCGTTCGGATGCCACCCCGATTGCTCGTATGAGCCAGGTGTCTCGCACCGCGGCGGCGCTACTTGATTCCCTGATTGACAATGGAACAAGCCTGGGTGTGGCGTGGGGTTCAACCATGACTGAGATTTCTCGTCATCTGCCGCGCCGCCCTCTGAAGGGTGTGACTGTCGTGCAGATGAATGGTGCCGGTAATGCGCACCATTCGGGTATTCCGTACCTGGGCTCTCTGCTGGGGCAGCTGGTGAATGCTTATGATGCGCAGGCGATTCACTTCCCGGTTCCCGCGTTCTTTGACTACGCGGAGACGAAGACTGCCATGTGGCGTGAGCGTAGCGTGCAGAGGAATCTGCATGCCCAGCAGAATGTTGACCTCGCTATTTTTGGTGTGGGTGCTTTTGGCGGACCTATTCCTTCTCACGTGTATTCGGGTGGCTACTTTGAGGCGCAGGAGCAGCGTCAGTTGCGTGAGCTGGGTGTGGTGGGGGATATGTGCACGATTCTTCTGCGTGAGGACGGCTCGTGGGCTGATCTTGAGTTGAATAAGCGTGCGTCCGGTCCGACTCCGAAGGAGCTGGCTCGTATTCCGCGCCGTATTTGCGTTGCGTCCGGTACTCACCGTGTGCGTGCTTTGCGTGGTGCGTTGCGTACGGGTGCGATTACCGACTTGGTTCTTGATGATGCGCTGGCAAAGGCGCTCATGGAGAAGTAGCTGAAATTATCGCCGCGGGCATGGGGCTCGCGGGCATGAAGGTCCGTGGTTATGGGGTTCGCGGGCACGAAGGTCCGTGGTTATGGGGTTCGCGGGCACGAAGGTCCGTGGTTATGGGTTAAAGGGCGCCTTGAATCTGAAAGGTAGTGCTGAGGGCTTTCTGGGTGAAGCTCTCTGGATGAAGCTCTCAAGCGCCGCCTGAACAATGTTTCAAGGTGCCCTTGAGTGTCGTCAAAAACCGCTTTCTATCCCTACAATGTGAAACGTTTGCGCATGTGAAAGCGCATATTAGTGCACTCCATTGAAGGTGTGCGCCACTCACCGTTAGAAAGAACCAACCATGACCCCCACCTATAACGCCCAGGCGAATCCGCACCTGGGCGCACCCGGCATTACCACCATGCACGGTGATGCCCAGTCTTCCGACGCTACTCCTCTTGCCGGCCCCGGAGCAGGCAATTGGAAGATTACCGGCACGAAGCTCGGCGGCGCCTGCCCGACGATTCTTGCCGGACGCGACGGCTTCATTCAGGTGCTCTGCACCCAGGTCTTCGCCCACGGCGAGTTCATCACCCCGAAGCTCTCTATCCTTGATCCGCATACCGGTCGTGAACTTTCGCACCTGGACATTCCGAAGGGTGCACTGCTCGGTGGCGTGTACGCCTACCTTGACGCGCAGGACCGCATGGTTCTGGTGGATGGCTCCCAGTGCCTGCTGCGCCTCTCCCACTCTGCTGACGGACGCGGCATCCGAGTTGATGAGCGTATTGACCTGAGCCGCATGCTCGCCCAGAGCGCCAACGACGCTGTGGTTGGTCTGGTGCCCGACTGGTCCGGTCGCATTTGGGTTGCGACGAAGAACGGCTACATCGCGGTGATTGATTCTGCCCGCGGCACGATTCGTTCGATGCGCCTGAATAAGGCGGCGATTGCGGGTGAACGTATCGACAACTCGATTTCGGCGTGCCCGCAGGGCGTGAGCGTGGTGACCTCGCACGCTATTTATATGCTGAACGCTACCGCAACCGGTGCGCCCACCCTCAAGTGGTGGCATGCGTACGATCGAGGTAGCGCCCGCAAGCCCGGTAAGCTCGCGTGGGGTTCCGGCGCCTCCCCGACGTTCTTTGGTCCGAACGGTTCGGATTATGTGATGCTGACCGATAACTCTGATATTCAGGAGTCGGTCATTGTGTACCGCACCGATAACGGCGCGAAGGTCGGTAGCGCCGGCCTGTTTACTGCCGGTACCTCTGGCACTGAGAACTCCATGATCGGTGTGGGTAACACGATGGTCGGTGCAAGCACCTACGGCTACCCCTACCCGAAGTACCCGGAGGGTGCCGGCCCGTCGGTTCCTGCGAATGCGCTTTTTGCTCCCGGTATGGAGCGTTGGGATATTACCGACCGCGGTCTGCGTAAGATTTGGGACCGTAAGGATGTGTACTCTTCGGCTGTTCCTCGCTGTTCCACTGCTGACGGCCTGATTTATACCTGTGAGCGTCGCCGCGGCCCGGCTGGTTTGGCGAATGGCGCCTACGCGTGGGCTGTCGCGCTGGACATGGAAACCGGCAAGACGATGCACGAGCAGCGCCTGCCTCAGCATGTGAGCCTGCTACTCGGCGGTGGTGACACCCTGCAGATGGTGGGCACGATTGACCGTTACGGCACCTGGTGGCAGGGCACGATTAGCGGCGTGTACCGTATCGCGAAGGCTTAGAGGAGTAGAAAATGACTAAGAATAATCTGATGAACGCTTCTCGCCGTACCGCGTTGAAGGTTGCGGGCGCTTCGGCTGCCCTGGTGGCTGGTGGCGTGAGCGCTGCGGAGGCGGCAACTCGTTCGGGTGGTAAGCGCGCTCGCCCGGTGACCCAGCGTCCTGGTGGGCAGCGTGGCGGGCAGCGCGGCGGTGGTCAGCACGGCGGTGGTCAGCATGGCGGCGCGGCGAGCTCTGCTCTGGTGCAGGTGCCGACGCGCTATAACGAGTCGTGCATCCGCCTGGAGTTGAAGGTTGCTAACGGTGTGCAGGCTGTGTCTATGCAGAGCCAGCCTGCGCGTACTGTTGCTTTCCGGAATCTGCCGACTCGCCTGAGCATTATTAATGAAGGTAATTCGACGCTGCCGGTGGGTACTCGCCTGATGGTGCGTGCTCGCGCGCAGGATCCGAAGACCGGTTTGTTGTTGAATCCCGCGGTGACTCTTCGTGTCACCTCGGGGCAGGCGGTGCTGCCTTCGGGTAGCCTGGGTGCTTCGGCTTTGGTGGCTCCTGTGGATGCTCTGAATCTTGATGCGGTGCGCCGTAGCGAGCAGACCGGTCAAGCTGGTGCCGGTAGCGAGAATGTTCTGGAGTTGCGCACTGCTATTCCTCGCGGTCACCGCTTGGATGTTCAGCTGAATTACCAGGTGGCTTCGGGTGTTGCCGGTTCTGCGTTGAAGCAGGTTCATGTGAGCGCTGTGCTGGATATGGCGGCGGCTGGTTTGTCGTCTTCGTTCTACGAGGTGCAGAGCTCGGCTGTGGTTGCTTCGCTGAACTAGTAGTTGAGCCGACCCTGTGAGGGATGGGCTCGGCGGGGAAACGACTCCACTGCCTGTGCTTTTATACCTCTATATATAGGCGCCTGTTCAAAAAGGCATAGTGAAAGGTCGGGGTCGTTCGTTGGAACGGCCCCGACCTTTGCATTGTCTAGTCTGCCGGCATGGGTGGCAGCTGGTTTTTCTTATGCGGTTTCGGTCTTTTCATGCTCGCCGAATGCTACCTTGACCGCGTGGTGCAGTGCTTCGCGCACCATGGCGATGGCGGGGTTGGCGGCGGACTCTCGGCGTACGGCGGTAAAGATTTTGCGGCAGGGCTTGCCGGGCAGCTCCACGATGCGTAGCCCCTCGGTGGTGGATAGGGAGGAGAGGATGAAGCCGGGCACGATGGTGACGGCGAATCCTGCTTTGACGAGGTTGGAGTTCGTAATCATGTCATTGGCGCTATAGCGGATGACCGGCTCGAATCCTGCGGTGCGGCACTGGTTGAGCGCCCAGCTGCGGGAGGTGTTCTGTTCCATTTCGAGAACCCAGGGCAGTGCGTGCGCTTCCTCAATCGAGGTGATGGTGGAGGTGCTGGGCACGATGAGGCTGAGCGGGTCTTCGGTGAGTAGCTCGGAATGCAGTTCGGGGTATTCGGGGATGTGATGGTGCGGGTAGGCTTCGGAGAGCACCATGTCGTATTCGCGGCTTCGGGTGAGTGAGGTGCCGGTTTCGGGGTCGATTTGCAGTACTTGCAGCGTGAGTGAGGGTGCGTGTTCGGCAAGGTAGCTGAGGGTTTCCGGTAGCAGTGCGAAGGCCGCGGACTGGAAGATGGCGAGGCGGACCATGCCTGCGGGTTCGCCGGTGAGGTTGGCGACGGAGGTTTGCATGCGGTCGAGTTCGCGCAGGATGCTGCGGGCGCTGTCGACGATGATGAGTCCGGCGCTGGTGAGCTGTACGCGCCTGCCGATGCGCTGCAGAAGCGGGGTGCCGGTTTCTTTTTCGAGGGTGGCAATCTGCTGGGAGACGGCGGAGGGGGTGAGGCTGAGCGCTTCTGCGGCAGCGATGACGGTGCCGCGTTCTTGGATTTCGAGGAGCATTTGCATACGTCGGATGTCGTATATTGACATGTGTTTCCTCCCTGGCGCGCCCGGTTGTTCTGCAGATTGTGCCTCTGAGTTCTTCCGTGGTGCGTCTCTCATCGTGGACTCTTGTCTATGGTACCGCGTGGGCTTCCGGCTGGCTCTTTTTGAGACGCCTGAAGTGGGGTGCCGGCATGTTGGCTTGTGTAGCGAGTATTTTCGCGCTGAATGTGATGATTCTTAGAGCCGAAGATGCTTTTGGGACTGGTTTTGAAGTGTTCGATTGTTACGAAATCGGTTCGGTATTTGCTTTCTGAAAGTGCTAGCCTGAGAGAGATGGATAGCGATGTCGCTACAAACTTCACCTTGTCTCTTCGAACAGGAGGTTCGGAGGGGGCGCGGGGTGAAAACCTCACCGCACAATCATTTAGAAAAACTAAATGGATTTTGGAAAAAACATTCAGTTTTTCTAATGAGGTATTTATTACCCTTTTGTGGTGAAATAGAGACATCGCCAAACGTGGTGTGCACCGCACACAGTGAGATAGTTAGGAGTCAAGGATGACCCATCCTTTCGCATCTGAGCACTACCAGAAGATGGCTCTGGAGGCTCGTCAGCTTGTTCGTCAGTGGGTAAATGAGTCCCAGTCGATCAAGCCCACCTTCGCGGCTGAGCAGCTCGCCGGTGTTCTGAAGGACCCCAATGGTCTTCCCTTCACCGTCGGTTTTGTTGATGGCGTTATTCGCCCCGAAGACGACAACGTCTCCGGCCGCAACCTTTCCCGTATTTCCGGCCTGGCACCTTCCTTCCTGCCCTGGTACATGAAGTCCGCTGTTGGCTTCGGTGGCAAGCTGGCTGGCAAGGTCGCATGGCCCACCGTTCCCGTTGCACGTCGCGTGCTGCGCGAGATGGTCGGTCACCTGATCGTCGACGCTTCCGAGGAGAAGCTGGGCGACGCAATTGCAGAGCTGACCAAGACCGGTAACCGCCTGAACGTCAACCTGCTCGGTGAGGCAGTTCTGGGTGACAAGGAAGCAGAGCACCGCCTGGCTGAGACCAAGCGCCTGCTGGCACGTGACGACGTTGACTACGTCTCCATTAAGGTGTCCGCTGTTTCCGGCCCCCACCAGCACTGGGCATTCGACGAGGTTGTTGAGACCGCTGTTCGCCGCCTGACCCCGCTGTACGAGCTGGCTGCATCCACCTCCCCCAAGAAGTTCATCAACCTGGACATGGAGGAGTACAAGGACCTGGACCTCACCATTGAGGTGTTCACCAAGATCCTGGACCAGCCCCACCTGAAGGACCTGGAAGCCGGTATCGTGCTTCAGGCATACCTGCCCGACACCCTGGCTGCAATGCAGCACCTGCAGGAATGGTCCGCAAAGCGCGTTGCTGCTGGCGGCGCAGGCATCAAGGTCCGCCTGGTTAAGGGTGCAAACCTCTCCATGGAAATCGTGGAAGCTGTTATGCACGGCTGGCCGCTGACCACCTGGGACACCAAGCAGGCTGCTGACACCAACTACAAGCGTGTTCTGGACTACGCACTGCGCCCCGAGCACGTGAAGAGCCTCCGCCTCGGTATTGCAGGCCACAACCTCTTCGACGTTGCTTTCGCACTGCTGCTGTCCGAGGACCGCGGTGTTAAGGATCGCGTCGAGTTCGAGATGCTGATTGGTATGGCTGAGCAGCAGGCAGAGATCATCCGCCGCCGCGTTGGCCACCTGCTGCTGTACGTGCCTGTCGTGAACCCCAAGGAATTCGACGTTGCTATCGCATACCTGATCCGTCGTCTCGAGGAGAACGCTTCCTCCGAGAACTTCATGTCCGGTATCTTCGACCTGGCAACCGACGAGTCCATCTTCAAGCGCGAAGAGGACCGCTTCATGCGTGCACTGAACTCCGTCACCGACGAGGTTCCCGCACCCAAGCGCACCCAGAACCGTCTGACCGAGAACGAGGACAACGTCTTCGTACCGGCAGGCCGCTTCGAGAACACCCCCGACACCGACCCCGCACTGGCCGGTAACCGTGAGTGGGGCCGCGCAATCCTCGAGCGCTCCAAGACCACCAAGCTGGGCATCGAAACCCTCAAGGCTAACGAGCTGACCAGCGAGGCTGAGGCTGAGAAGCTGATCAAGGAAGCCGAAGAAGCAGGCAAGGCATGGGGCAAGCTCTCCGGCCACGAGCGTGCAGAGATTCTGCGCAAGGTCGGTAAGGCTATCGCACTGCGCCGCGGTGACCTGCTGGAGGTTATGGCAGCTGAGGCTGGCAAGACCCTGGAGCAGGGTGACACCGAGGTCTCCGAGGCAATCGACTTCGCATACTACTACGCAATGCTGGCTGAGGACCTCGAGAAGATCGACGGCGCAAAGCACAAGTCTGTTGACCTGACCCTGGTTGTTCCCCCGTGGAACTTCCCGACCGCTATCCCCGCCGGTGGTGTTCTGGCTGGTCTGGCTGCAGGTTCTGCTGTCATCTTCAAGCCCGCAACCATCACCGCTCGCACCGGTGCCCTGATCGCAGAGATCATGTGGGATGCAGGCGTTCCCAAGGAAGTTCTGAAGCTCGTCAAGGTTGTTGACCGCGCTGCAGGCAAGCTGCTCATCTCGCACCCCGAGGTTGACCGCCTGATCCTGACCGGTGGTTACGAGACCGCTGAGCTCTTCCGCTCCTGGCGTGATGACCTGCCCCTGTTCGGTGAGACCTCGGGTAAGAACTCCATCATCGTCACCCCGAACGCTGACATCGACCTCGCCGTCAAGGACGTCGTCTACTCGGCATTCGGCCACGCAGGTCAGAAGTGCTCCGCTGGCTCCACCGTCATCCTGGTTGGCTCCGTGGCACAGTCCGAGCGTTTCCGCCGTCAGCTGCTTGACTCCGTCAACTCGCTGCACGTGGCACACCCGCAGGACATCGAGTCCGAGATGGGCCCCGTTGTTCAGAAGCCGGAAGAGAAGCTGCTGCGCGGTCTGACCACCCTCGGTCCGGGTGAGCGCTGGCTCGTTCAGCCCAAGGAACTGGACGAGACCGGTCGCCTCTGGAGCCCCGGTGTTCGCGAAGGCGTCAAGCCCGGTTCCGAGTACCACATGACCGAGTACTTCGGCCCCATCCTGGGTATCATGACCGCTGACACTCTGGAAGAGGCAATCGAGCTGCAGAACGCACCCGATTACGGTCTGACTGCAGGTCTGCACTCGCTGGATGCTGACGAGCTCGAGCTGTGGCTCTCCAAGGTGCAGGCAGGTAACCTGTACGTCAACCGTGCAATTACCGGTGCAATCGTTCAGCGTCAGCCCTTCGGTGGTTGGAAGAAGTCCACCGTTGGCTCCGGTACCAAGGCTGGTGGCCCCAGCTACCTGATCGCTCTGTCCGATTGGGAGCCGGCACAGGCAACCGCAACCGCTGTCACCCAGTCCGTGACCGTCCGCGAGACCCTGGCTACCATCGAGAACTCCGAGCTGGGCAAGCGCGAGGACTTCGCATTCATCAAGCGCGGTGTCTCCTCTGACGCACACGCTTGGGACACCGAGTTCGGCTTCGGTCACGATCCCTCGAAGCTGGGCGTGGAGCGCAACATCCTGCGCTACGTACCCACCCAGGTTCTGGTTCGTGCAGACGAGTCCGCATCCGCAGCAGAGACCCTGCGCGTTGTGCTCGCCGGTCTGGCAGCTAACGCACCGGTTGCTCTGTCCGTCGGTAAGGACCTGCCGGTCGACGTCCGTGGCGTCCTCGAGAACAAGGGCATCAAGTACGAAGTCAAGTCGGACGCTCAGTTCCGCGAGTACCTGGCTTCGAACGCTAAGACCCCGGTTCGCGCACTGGCTGGTACCCCGCTGGAAGGCACCCGTATCCGCTACATCGGTAACGATGAGAAGTCCCTCTACACCGCACTGGGTGGTCGCCCGGACGTTGCAGTGTACTTCGCACCCGTCACCGAGGCTGGCCGTATCGAGATGCTGCCCTTCCTCCGCGAGCAGGCTGTTTCGATTACCGCACACCGTTTCGGTAACCCGAACCGCTTCTCCGAGCGCGTCATTTCTTCCCGCTAAGGCGCTGTGAGAGTTTAGCTCTCTAGCCTAAGGCTCAGGGCCCTGCACCATCATGGTGTGGGGCCCTGAGCCTTTTGGTGTGTCTGATGGCTCCCTGCTGGAGGTGAGTAATAGGGGTGCTTCTAGGGCCTTGGGAAGGGGCGCTTGTTGAGCGGTTAGATAGGATAAGGAAAATATAGTGTCATAGAAGTGGTACGGGGGTGTTTGGACGTGCCCCGCGTTACTTCTTATGTGATAATTGGTGTAGGACGTTCCGTCATCCCACATACGGAACGACACCGTGCGCGGGACGGTCCGCGCTACGCAAGAACACACTGAAAGGACACCGCTGCTATGAGCAACGTTCCCGCAGAACTCTCGTACACTTCTGAGCACGAGTGGGTTTCCGCTCTCACCGCCGAGGGCACCGTACGTGTTGGTATTACCGACCACGCTCAGGATGCACTGGGTGACGTCGTCTACGTCGACCTTCCCTCTGTCGGCGACTCTGTAGCTGCTGAGGATAGCTTCGGTGAGATTGAGTCCACCAAGTCTGTCTCTGATCTTTTCGCTCCCATTGCGGGCGAGATTGTCGCAGTGAACGAGGGCCTGGAGGATGACCCCGCACTGGTTAACTCCGATCCCTACGGCGAGGGCTGGATCATTGAGATTCGCCCCGAGAACGCTGATGACCTGGCGAACCTGCTGGATGCAGAGGCGTACAAGGCTGAGCTGGACAAGCTCTAAGTCGATAGACTCTAAGACCTTCTATAGGCCTCGGATAAGAGGTATGTAGTGGTGAGACGGCGAGACCGATTGGTCTCGCCGTTTTTCTTTTAAAATGCACACAAACGCAAATAGTTGGGCGCATTTAAGGTTCGTCTTGAAGGTGTAGGAATTCACTAAAGGGGCTTGAAGGATGACTAAACCCCTAGTGGGAGCCTCTTTCAAGTTAAATGTGATGAAAACTTCAACTATCGCGAGAAGATAAAATTTTCCTCGTAAAGCAGTCCAATATGAGATATATGTGTTCGAAGTATTGGAATTTTGCTAAAATTGGTACTGTCTCTACTGATTAATGTTTGATTGTGTGGCTATTTTTGGGTTCAAAACGCCCCTGAAAAGGGCGAACTAAATAGCAAAATGCCTTGTGAGGCTATAAGATTGTCTCGAAGGTTTGCGGTTTATCATTTCGTGATAAACAACTAAACTTATCTATCACACTCTCAACACTAAGCAAAGATGTTCGGCACGGAGCGAGACCCCCGACCGGGGGAACGAGCCACTCACTCAAATTTCGGCTCGTATCGACATCGTCTGAACAAGTACCCGAAAGACATAGATGACCTCACGCATCGATGAGAACCTCACTAACGCTGAGGTTCAACTAGAGGACGTGGAGAACGGCGGCTCTGACCGTAACCCGCGTGACGTTAAGAGCCGGACCATTGGTCAGGTTCTTAGCCAGCTTGACCTGGAGTTCCCCGGAATTAGTGCATCCAAGATCCGCTTCCTGGAGGAGCGCGGTCTCGTGCACCCCAGCCGTACCGAAACCGGTTACCGCAAGTACTCCCAGACGGATATTGAGCGCCTGCGCTACATCCTCACCATGCAGCGCGACCACTACATGCCGCTCAAGGTAATCCGTCAGCACCTGGAGGACATGGAAGCCGGTCGCGTACTGAACTCCATGCCTGCCACCGTAAGCGAAGACGTGCTAGACACCGTCCTTGGCCCGAACGAGCAGGAAGGTCGCACCTACACTCTCCGCGAGCTGGCAGAATACGCTAACACCACCCCCGAACTGATTCGCGAGCTGATTGACTTTGGACTGCTCGAAGACGGTTCGGATGTGGAGTACACCGATTACGATGTGCTGATTGCCCGCGTTAGTGCAGAACTGACCCAGCACGGCATTCAGCCTCGTCACCTGCGCGCATTCAAGTCAGCGGCAGACCGCGAAATTTCCCTCGTGGAAATTGCGGTGGCTCCGCTGGCATCACGCCGCGACGCAGCCTCTCAGGCTCAGGCGCAGGAACGAGCCGACAAGATCCGCAAGTTGTGCTTGCAGCTGCACGCAACTCTGGTCGAATCGGCGATGCCTACCTACGAGTAGGCGCACGAAGACGCAGACTACCGGACAGTCTGCTGCTCGTAAACCCTCAGCGGTTCTACCACACCCCAAACGGGGATTTCCCTCGGGAAACACCACTGACCATGGTGATTCCCTCTATAGTCCCTACCCCTTACCAACGGGTAGCGGCCTCTAGACTTGGACGAAGCCGACGCTGGCACGCTCGGAATTTCTACCCCTTCGTCCAACACGAAGAGCTTTCTCACCAGGGGGCTCCCGGCCTGCCAAGGCTGTTCACTCAACTCAGCTGTAAATGCGTACGGACTGCTCCGTACGCATTTACTTTTTAAACTCCCCTGTGGGATGGATACCCAGAAAAAGCGAGGAGAATAGCGGGGGAGGAGCACCCCCCACAGGGCGTTAAAGAGGTACGAATGAATCTGAAAAGATCATTCGCTTCGGTGGGTTCAATTTTAAGTAGAGCCCTCTATCAGTTAAAATAGATTGAACAACCGCGCCTATCGCGCATCGGTCGCACTATCGAATCGTGTTCTACGAACCGAATAGTCGAGCCAATGTGTAGTATTGAAAACCGCGTAGCTAACCTCGCAGAGGGAAGCCACGCGAATCATAGATGCAGATTCTAAGGCCTAGCCCTAGAATCTCACCCCGAAAATCGGGGCTACACCGGAACGAAGTCGACCACATTTGATAGGGCGCGGTGAATCGCATTAAACGGGTTAACGAAAAGGAGGGACCATGCTAGAGCAGCAGGCAGCCGAAAATGCAGGCGAGGCCGCAGGCACCCATGAGGCACCCCAGGGCTTCGACCAGCCCCTGGATGGCTTCGACACCCTCTTCCCCGTAGCGCCGCCTCCGCGCGGTGAACAAGGCGTACTCTTCACCGACCCGGTCTCTGTCGTCGAGGAAAACCTCGGCTACCGTGGCGCCGTCGCCTGCAAGGCAGCAGGCATCACCTACCGTCAGCTCGACTACTGGGCACGCACCGACCTGGTTGTACCCACCGTGCGTAGCGCCTCCGGCTCCGGTACCCAGCGCCTCTACAGCTTCCGCGATGTGCTCGTGCTTAAGATTGTGAAGCGACTGCTCGACACCGGCGTGTCCCTGCAGCAGATTCGCACCTCCATCGAGCATCTGCGTACCCGCGGCATTGACGACCTCGCGAACATCACCCTGATGAGTGACGGTACCACCGTCTACGAATGCACCTCCCCGAGCGAGGTTATCGACCTGGTTCAGGCTGGTCAGGGCGTCTTCGGTATCGCGATTGGCCGCGTCTGGCGCGAAATCGAAATGAACCTCAACGGCCAGCCCGGCGAAGAAATGCACGAAAGCTTCGAAGGCGACGAACTCGCCGCCCGCCGTGCCCGCCGTGCACAGGCATAAAGCACAGGCCTAAACCACAAAACTTGAACCTGCCCGCGCTCACTACCTACCAGGTGGCGAGCGCGGGCAGAAGTTTTAAACCCGAGGGAATATTCATTGCTCACTTGAGAAAAAACTCAAGATAAACCCCTGTCAGACCCGGAAGAAAAGCGAAGATTCGCTAAAATAAAGGGGCATTACACCTCACTCATAAAAGGGACCTGCATGCCCCGCATCGTCAGTATCAGCAGCCTCAAGGGTGGCGTTGGCAAAACGTCCATCACTTTGGGGCTCGCCTCCGCGGCATTACACAGCGGACTCTCCACACTCGTTATTGACCTCGACCCCCACGGCGACGCCAGCACCGGCCTGGCAGTGGATGAAACCATCCCCGACGTCGCCTCCCTGATCGCCAGCTCCAATGAGCGCGCCTTCGCGGAGGAAGCCGGTAGCTCCTCCTGGAACGCGCTCGTCGGCAAACCCACCCTGCTGACCAATAACCCCGTGACCACCGGTAGCGTGAAGGTGGCGCGAGGCTCGGCGCGCTCCACCCTCGTGGACCGGCAAGAAGCCGCGCCGTTCATCCGCCGCTTCAAGCGCATGGTGGAGGCGGCAGCGGACGCCTACGACGTCATCCTGATTGACTGCCCGCCGTTCCTCGGAACCCTATCTTCGATGGGCTGGGCGGTGAGCGAGCGCATCCTTTCGGTCGCAGAGCCTTCCCTTTTCTCCGTGGCGGGCACCGAACGAACCCTGCGCGCCATCGTGCGCTTTCAGCAGGAAAGCGGCATCAGCATTGACGGTGCGGGAGTAGTTATCAACAAGATGCGCCCCAACGACAGCGAACACCGCTACCGACGCGACGAAATGCGTTCCCTCTTCGGCGAGCTCGTGGCAGATCCTGTGCTCGCTGAAAGCCCCGTGCTGCAGCGTGCCCAGGGTGCGGCGTACCCGATTCATTTTTGGCCCGACGAAGAGTCTGTTGATCCCGCCATTGACTTCACCCGTCTGCTGGCTGGGCTCATGGCAGACCTCTAAGCGCAGACATCTAAGCGCAGACATCTAATCGTCACTAATCCGCGGGCTCACATAGTTTCAACGCTTGAGGTTTCAACGCTTGAGTGCGTCTTCTCAAAGAACCGCTGTGTTCTCAGCGCTGTGTTCTTTGGGAGGGCGCACTTTCGCATATCCGTCACCATCGATACGAGATAGCGGGAATAGCGTGCCGCCCATACACGTTATAGTGGCAGTAACAGGAATAACCCCGTCATCGAGGGGTACGCTGGGAACGAGCCCAGCCTCAACATCATCAACGAGAGGACCACATGAGCATCGAGAACGTAGAACGCATTGACGGCGTAGCACAGTACGACCTCATCGTCATCGGCTCCGGATCCGGCAACACCCTCATCGGCCCCGAATGGGACGACAAGAAGGTCGCCCTCATCGACGGCGGTATCTTCGGCGGCACCTGCCTGAACGTTGGCTGCATCCCCACCAAAATGTACGTCTACCCGGCGACCATCGCGCAGAAGACCCGCGAGGTCAAGCACCTGGGCGTCGACGCACACGTAGACGCCGTGCACTGGGCGCAGATTCGTGACCGTATCTTTGCCTCCCGCATTGACCAGATTGTTGAAGGCGGCCGCAACTGGCGTGCCGGTCTGCCCAACGTCGATTTCTACGACCAGTACGCGCGTTTCGTCGGCTCCCACACCGTCGAACTGACCGACGGCACCCGCCTGCAGGGCCGCCAGATTGTCGTTGCGGCAGGTTCGCGCGCCGTGCTGCCTCCCGTGCCCGGTATCGACTCTTCCAAGGTCTACACCAACGACAACGTCATGCGCATGGACGAGCTGCCCGCCCGTATGGTCGTCATCGGCGGCGGCGTGATTGCGGCAGAATTCTCCCACGTTTTCTCCGCATTCGGCACCGAAGTAACCCAGCTGAACCGCTCTTCCCGCCTGCTGCGCGGCGTGGACGAAGAGGTGGTGGCACGCTTCGAAGAAGCCGCAAGCAAGCAGTGGAACATTGTCAAGAATGCGTCTCTCTCCGAAATCCGTGAGAACGCCGACGGCAGTGTGACCGTCGTAGCTAAGCACACTACCGAGAACGGTGAAGAACTGCTCGAAATCCCGGCAGACGCTGTGCTCGTAGCAACCGGTCGCCGCCCCAACACCGACACCCTCAACGCGAAGAACTACTTCGACGTGCAGGACGGCGGCCAGCTCAGCGTCGATAAGTACCAGCGCGTACTCTACAACGGCGCGCCCGTACCCGGCGTCTACGCCCTCGGCGACGTGTCCAGCCGCTACCAGCTCAAGCACGTGGCAAACCACGAAGCACGCGTTGTGCAGCACAACCTCAGCCACCCCGAGGACCTGCGTGCCAGCGACCACCGCTACGTACCGGCTGCGGTCTTCAGCAACCCGCAGATCGCCGTGGTCGGCATGACCGAAGAGCAGGCGCGCCAGGCGGCTGAACGTGAAGGCTTTGAGATCACCGTCAAGGCGCAGAACTTTGGCGACACCGCCTACGGCTGGGCAATGGAAGACAAGATCGGCCTGTGCAAGCTCATTGCCCGCAAGGACAACGGCGAGCTGCTCGGCGCACACCTGGTCGGTGAAGAATCCTCCGTGCTCATTCAGCCGCTACTGCAGGCAATGAGCTTCGGCATGGACGCGCGCACCCTCGCACGCGGCCAGTACTGGATCCACCCGGCACTGACCGAAGTCGTTGAGAACGCATTACTCGGTCTGGAATTCGACGAGCCCGCAAACTAAGAACCCGCCATCTAACGACGGCTAGATAACGCCCGGAAGCCGAGGCATCTAGCGAACAAACAGAGAGGAGGGGATCGTACCTAAGCGGTACGACCCCCTCCTCTCGTTATTGGTGGCCAGAGCCGGTTATGCCTTGTCGCTGTCAGACTTCTGCGGGTTCTGCTCTGCAACAGTCTTCTTCTCAGTCTGCGCGGGCTTCTCAGCGGGAGCATTAGCGGAAGACTTCTCAGCCTTTTTTACCTCTTCAGCCTCCTCTTCCTGAGGCTTCTGCATCATCTCGGCGGTCTGTTCACGCAGCTCCTCAAACTTCTCAGCCGCCTGCTCACGCAGCTCGGCAAGACGCTCCGCCTGGTGATCCGCGTACTCGTGCAGACGTTCGGCAGCCTGCTCACGCAGTTCAGCGAACTTCTCAGACTGCTCCGCCGCGTACTCCTGCAGGCGAGCCAAAGAATCCGACGTGCTATCGGAAACCTTGCCGTACATCTCATCCACGTAGGAGGAGAAGTCCTGCAGAATCTTCGCGCGGCGCAACTTCTGCGAAGGAGTCAGATAGCCGTCCGCCTCGGTCAGATCGCGGTTCATAATGCGGAACTCGCGAATACCCTCAGCGCGGGAAACCAACTGGTTCGCCTCGTCCACGAGCTTCTGAACTGCAGCACGAACCGCCGGGTGAACAGCAGCCTCCGGGATGGAGAGCGAACGCGGCAGACCCAAGTGCTCCAACTGCTCGGGCAGGGTATCCGGATCCAGGGTCACCAGAGCCGCAACGAACGGCTTCTCATCGCCTACCAGCATCGCCTGAGAAACCAGGGGAGAGGTACGAAGATGAGTCTCCGCAATACCCGGAATCACGTTCTTACCGCCGGCGGTGACAATGATTTCCTTCTTGCGGCCCACAATCTTCAGGTAGCCGCGCTCATCGAAATGAGCCAGGTCACCGGTACGGAACCAGCCGTCCTCAGTGAACGCCTGAGCGTCCTCTTCGGGGTTCTTGTAGTAGCTGCTAATAACGCCCACGCCACGAACCAGAAGCTCGCCGTCCTCAGCAATATAGCCTTCGGAACCGGGGATGAGCGGGCCAATCATGCCAATCTGGTACGGGTTGATGCGGCCAGCCGCAATCGGGGCGCAGGTCTCGGTCAGGCCGTAACCCTCAACCACCTGCACACCCACCGCGTGGAAGAAGTGCGCCAGGCGCTCGCCGAGGGGACCGCCGCCGGAGACCGCGTAGCGCAGCTCGCCGCCCAGAGCCGCACGCAGCTTCGAGTAGACCAGCTTGTCGTAGAGAGCGTACTGCGCCGCCAGCTTCAGCGGGACACGGCCCTCAACCTTCGCCTGTGACCAGCGCACCGCAATATCGGTGGAACGCTCAAAGAGCGACTTATTGAACTTGCCGCCCTTAGCCGCCTTCGCCATGGCGCCCTCGTACACCTTCTCAAAGACGCGGGGCACCACCAGCAGCATGGTCGGCTTGAAGCTATCCAAGTCAGCAGCCAGGTTCTTAATATTGGGGGAGTGACCGATGACCAGACCGGCATCCAGTGCCAGCACCTGAATCAGACGCGCCAGAACGTGCGCCAGCGGCAAGAAAAGAATGGAGGAGTTGCGGGAGTTCGCAATCTCGGGTTCGACCATTTTGGTGTTGACACTCAGGTTTAGGAAGTGGCCGTGAGTCAGCGCGCAACCCTTGGGGCGGCCGGTCGTGCCGGAGGTATACACAATGGTCGCGATGTCATCACAGCCGGCAGCGGAACGTACCTGCTCCAGCTGCTCATCGCTCACCTCGGACGCGCGAGCGCTGAGGGTATCAAGGTCGCCGTTCTCAATGACCCAGCGGTGCTTGAGCTGGCACGGTTCAGAAGTGGAAGCGGCGTATTCTTCAGCCTCAGCCACACGATTCAGGAGCTTCTCATCCTCGACGAAGATGGCGACAGCCTCAGAATGGGACAGCGCCCATGCAGCCTGGGCGGCAGCGTTCGTCTCATATACCGGCACGGAGACAGCACCGGCATACCAGATGGCGAAGTCAATGACGGTCCACTCGAAGCGGGTGCGGCTCATAATGCCCACACGGTCACCCGGGCGGATACCCGCAGCAATCATGCCCTTAGCCAGGTCGGTCACCATCTGGTGGAACTGCTGGGCTCGAACCGGCTGCCAGTTACCCGGCGACATCTGACGGCGGTACAGCACCGGGTTGGAGCTATCGGCTCGGTGGCGCTCAACAATGCTTGTCAGGTTCAGCGAGGGGTCGACAAGAACCTCAGCGGGAGTGGAGAAGACTTTCATAATGCGCCTTTCAAATCAGGGCGTAAGCTCGGGCGGTCCGGTGCCGCGGGCTGTCCTCGATTTCTCGAGGTGCCGTGATGGCTTTCTGAGTGTTCTGTCCACCGCGGCGGGTGATGCATTCGCCGGTGTGCAGCGGGCGGAACTGTCAGAATTTAGTGGTTTAGTGATGCGACAAAAGCTTGAACAGTAGAGAGAAGATACTCGGCGTCGTAGTCGAGCGTTGCCACATGGTAGCTGCGGGTCAGCCACCTAAATTCTACAGGAACTGAACAATGTTCGAGAAAATATCTATGGGAGCTATCCGACACAGTATGATCGCCCAGTGAACGCAAATACAGCACCGGCGACTTCAACTGAGGAATCAGAGCACGAGTCTCAGCGCCCAAAAGATGCAGCTGATGCACCGCCGCCGTCGGAACGATAGAATACGCGCCCTCGCTCACACCCGGAACCGCAATATCGGAACCGATCGCCTTGAGCATCGGCAGAACCTTAGAGACCTTGCCCGCGTGGCGCATCATTGGGTTCACATCCACCATGTACGGGTTGATGAGTACCGTACCCGCCACCGGCAGACGCGCCGATAGATGAGTTGCCACCGTGCCGCCCATCGACATGCCAATGACCACCACACGCAGACCCTGATCGGTCAGGCGGCGGTACCCCTGCTCGGCAGAAGCCAGCCACTGCTCATAGGTGCTATCGCGCAAATCTTTCCAATGAGTACCGTGACCGGTCAGCAACGGCATCTCTACCGCATAACCAAGCTTCATGAAACGCTGAGCCAACGGGCGCATACTGTGCGGCGAACCCGTAAAACCGTGCACCAGCAAAATACCCACAGAATGCTGCGCAGGGTTAGGACTAAAGGAAACGGGGGAGTGATCGAACGCTTCCTGGTCGCCCTCGAGGCGACGCGCCAGGGAGTCCTTAACATTTTGGGTCGCTAGAAGCCTGCGCTCGCGAGCCTTGCGGCGCATCCGCTTGAGCGGCTCCAACGAGTTATCAAAAATGCTCATGGTCCTCCTTCGCTAACCTGCGAGAACATGAACGCAGGTGCAGGCTCTATAGCGTACCCCGACCGGCTACCACGGGCACAGCGCCGATGCTGGTATATCGCCCCCAGCGCACCCAATACACCGGTGCGCAGAAAAATCGTTCTCTTTTCTTTAATTATCGCGCGTTCTCTCGCGCCTCTCCAGACACGCTAGAATTGAGCCGGGAACATTCAGAGAGGAGACCCCAATGCCTAACACCGCCCTCTACTCAACGCTCAAGGTTCTTGGCTCCCCCCTGCTGCAGGGACTGTACCACCATGACGTGGTGGGCCTTGAGAATCTGCCCGAGGGTCCCTACATTGTCGCAAGCAACCACCTGGCGTTCTGTGACTCCATTTTCATTCCTCTCGCCATGCCTCGCACCGTGAACTTCCTCGCCAAGAGCGACTACTTCACCACCCCCGGCGTGAAGGGCCGTGCCATGGCGGCGTTCTTCCGCGGCGTCGGCCAGCTTCCCATGGACCGCTCCGGCGGCCAGAAGAGCCAGGAATCCCTCAATGCCGGCGCGCAGGTCCTCAAGGACGGCGGCATCATCGGCATCTATCCCGAAGGCACCCGTAGCCCCGACGGACGCGGCTACCGCCCCAAGGTCGGTGTCGCCCGCCTCGCAGTTGAAGCAGGCGTGCCCGTAGTGCCCGTCGGACAGATCGGTACCGACCTGATTCAGCCCTCCGGCTCGAACCGTATCCGTCTGCGCCATGACGGCAAGCCCATCCAGGTGCGTACCATTATCGGCAAGCCCCTCACCTTCGAGGAATACACCGACGGCTCAGACCTGAGCCACCGCGTTCAGCGTGAAATCGCCGACCGTATTGGCTCCGAGATCCGTGCCCTCAGCGGCCAGGAATACGTGGACGTGTACGCCGACCGCGTCAAGAAGCTCATGGCTGATAAAAACATGAGCGCTGACGAAGCTATCGCGCACCTGCAGCACTAGACCTGCAGTACTAGACATTGAGACAGTACCCCAAACGGGTGCGCACATACGCCAGAGGGCGGGATGCGGTACATGCCCCATCCCGCCCTTTCCTATGCCGTTCTGCAACGGCACTTTTCAACCCGCTGCTCATCAACCCGCCTATCGCCGACACCGGGTGGCGCCATCTAAACATGTGAGATGTACCTGACTGCAGGGTTAGGTGTTGAAGCAAGCAAGAGTACAATTAGGTCTATTCAGCCTGAAGAATCGCAAGCCAGCACGCCGCACACGGCGCGCCGAGCACCCGAAACGGCGGCTGAATCAGAAAACGCACAAGACCATCCCGATGGAGTGAAGATGAGCAATCAAAACCTCAGCACCTCGCAGGCCCCCGACCACGGCCTGGACACCTGGCGTCAGCTGCACATTGACCAGCAGCCTACCTGGAGCGAGCACGAAGATTTTGAGAGCACCATCGCCGAGCTGAACTCGGTACCGCCGCTCGTTTTCGCCGGTGAGGTCGACGCTATGCGCCAGGCACTCGGTGAGGTTGCTGAAGGCCGCGCATTCCTCCTGCAGGGCGGCGACTGTGCAGAAACCTTCGCGGGTGCAACCGCCGACAAGATCTCCGGCCGCGTCAAGACCATCCTGCAGATGTCTGCAGTGCTCACCTACGGCGCCTCCATGCCCGTGGTGAAGATGGGTCGCATGGCGGGTCAGTTCTCCAAGCCGCGCTCCGCAGACATGGAAACCCGCGGCGACATCACCCTGCCCTCCTTCCGCGGCGAGACCGTCAACGGCTTCGACTTCACCCCCGAAGCACGCGTGCACGACCCCAAGCGCATGTTGCGCGGCTACCACACCAGCGCCTCCACCCTGAACCTGGTGCGCGCCTTCACCAAGGGCGGCTTCGCAGACCTGCGCGCCGTACACCAGTGGAACCGCGGCTTCACCTCCAACCCCGCGCATGAGCGCTACGAGAAGACTGCCAGCGAAATTGGTCGCGCCCTCAAGTTCATGGAAGCCTGCGGCGTTAACTTCGAAGCACTCAAGACCACCGACATGTACGTCGGCCACGAAGCCCTGGTAATGGACTACGAGCGTGCCCTCACCCGCATCGACTCGCGCACCCAGCTGCCCTACGACACCTCCGCACACTTCCTGTGGATTGGCGAGCGCACCCGCGGCGTCAACGATGCACACGTGGACTTCCTCTCCAAGGTCCGCAACCCCATCGGCGTGAAGCTGGGCCCGACCACCACCGCAGAGGATGCACTCGCACTGATCGATAAGCTCGACCCGAACCGCGAACCCGGCCGCCTGACCTTCATCACCCGCATGGGCGCAAAGAACATCCGCGAGAAGCTGCCCGCAATCGTTGAGGGCGTGCAGGCTGAAGGCGCGAAGGTCGTCTGGGTCACCGACCCGATGCACGGCAACACCATCTCCGTGCCCTCCGGCTACAAGACCCGCCGCTTCGACGACGTGCTCGACGAGGTTCGCGGCTTCTTCGAGGTGCACGAGGCTCTGGGCACCTTCCCCGGCGGTATCCACGTGGAGATGACCGGCGACGACGTAACCGAATGCCTGGGCGGCTCCGACGCCATCGACGAGGCAGCACTGGCAGACCGCTACGAGTCCCTGTGCGACCCGCGCCTGAACCACTCGCAGTCCCTGGAAATCGCGTTCCTGGTCTCCGAGTACCTCAAGAACCGCGCATAAAACGCTCACGCTTTTCGCCGCGATAGGTGGCGGAGAGTAGCAGACGCGACAATGCCCGGGTCTTCACTCACACTGAGTGAAGACCCGGGCACGTGCGTTTAAGTAGCGCGCGGTACAAACGGGGAAAAGACGCTCAGGAAGGCGCGCTGCTAGAAGGTCAGGAACGCCTCAATATTGCGCCACCACTGAGACTGCACGAGCGAGGTCGCAAGCCACCAGCCGGTAAAGCTCGACCCCATACCCAGCAGAATGAGCGCGAGAGCCCAACCGCCCACCGCCATACCAGAGGGCGGAGTCCTAAACTGCTTAGCCGGAAGGCGAGGATCCTTCTGCGAAGACTGCTCGGAATCCTGGGAAGAAACGGTCTCCTCAGCCGGTGAAGCCTCAGTGGCGCTCGCCGACCCCTTAGACTTCGGGCGACGCGCACCCGAGGGGCTCAACGAACGTTCCGCCTGAATCGGGGCGTACTCGCCGTTAGCTGAGATGAACTCTTGCTCCGTCTGCGGGCCAATGCCAACGGACTGAGTCAGCGGGCCCTTCGCCGCGGCGGTACGGCGGCCCATGAACGAACCCAGACCATGCTTGCCGGATTTGCCCTTTGAGCCTTCCTTCTCCTGATCAGTGTCAGAATCGTCATTATCGGAGGCAGAACTCACCAGAGGCGGAATACCCTGGCGGTTCAGCACCGAGTCCTCAGCGTCAACGTCGGCAAGGTGCACACCCTGACCAGCCGCCGAAGCGTCGTACACGAGGCTGTCGGGGGAGTAGACATCGTAGACCAGCAGATCGCGGGCATCGCTAAACGCACTAATCGGGGTGTTACGCACCATCTGCGCGGCACCGCTACGCTCCGCAATATCGGCAACAGCCTCCCAGAGGGGAAGCTCCGGCTCCGGGCACGAGGGGGCACGCCAAGCACGCTCGGACTCACCCAGTGACTCAGAAATCTCCAGCAGGGCAGTGAACAGCTCGGTCGCATCCTCGGGACGGGCGTGAGGCTGCTTGCGGGTACACCACGAAATCAGCCCCGCAATATCGCGGTCCGCACCCGGCGCCACATCGGTCAGGGCGGGCATCTCAATGTTGGCGTTGTGGTAGAGCACCTGCTGGTCATTTTCCAAACCCACAAAGGGCAGACGACCCGAAAGCATGCGGTACATCATCACACCGAGCGCAAAAATATCAGCCTGCGCGCCGACCTTCACCTTTGGATCCAGGACCTCCGGCGCAACGTAGGCGGGGGTGCCCATGGGTGCGCCCGCATCCACCTGATCGTCACGGCGGGAAAGACCAAAGTCCGTGAGCTTCACCTGACCGTTAGCGTCGAGAAGAATATTGCCCGGCTTAATATCGCCGTGCAGGTAGCGGTTCGCGTGCACCTCCGAGAGCGCCTCCACCACCGGAATGAGAATATCCAGAGCCTCACCCAGGGACAGGGCATTACGCACACGCAACAGCTGGCTCAGGGTGCAACCGTGCACATACTCCAAGACGATGTACATGACCATCTCGCCCGAAAAATATTCGGTACCCGAAGAAATCACACCCACCGTATGCCCGCCGCCGCCCACCTGGCGCATCGAACGCTCTTCACGGTGGAATTTCTGGCGGTTCGCCGCATCCTTCGCCAGGGTGGGGGAGAGGACCTTGAGCGCGACCGGGTTATTCGACCACAGGTCCAGCGCATAATAGACCTCGCTCATGCCGCCGCGGCCAATGAGCGAACCCACCTGGTAATGACCCTCAATAATGGCGCCACTGAGCCACTGCGAAGAACCGATAGCGGTATCCGGGGCAGCGGGGCGAGTGGCGGGAGGAACAGAAGTATTTGCAGAAGAACGAGGGGTCACAGGAGAAATCCGGCGTGGGCTGGGAGTATTCATACGTCTCAACATTTTAGCCCGCCCACCTGGGCAGAAGCGATGCCAAAGGGCGCCGGGCAGGTGAACACTCAGCGAATTCTTAAGAAGCACCTACGGGTCCGAACCCAACCCAAGAATCGCCGGCAACGCGCAAAAAGGAAAGGTGCGCAGGAGAGCTCCCGCTCCAGATGCGGTTCAAAAGTGGTAAATACGTGCTGGCTCTGGCACTCTTAAAAGGTGACTAACGAAAATATTGCTCAGACCTTCGCCCTCGTCGGCGATTGGGTAACTATCCCCGAAATTGCGCAGGCCCTCGACCTGAAGGTGACCCGCGTTCACAACCTGATTTCTGACGGTACGCTCATCGCGCTGCGCGACCCGGAAACCAACGTGCGCAAGGTACCCGCACTGTTCATGAACGGTTCGCGAGTACTCGAATCCCTCAAGGGCACCCTCGCTGTCCTGAAGGATTCCGGCTTCAGCGATGAAGAAGCTATCGTGTGGCTGTACACCAGCGACGAGTCCCTGCCCGGTCGTCCCATCGACGCACTGATTGACGGTCGTAAGACTGAGATTCGTCGCCGTGCGCAGGCACTGGCTTGGTAATCCGGCTTGGTAATAGCGGCTCAGTACTATAGCTAAATAGGTTGAGGCGGCATACTTCGGTATGCCGCCTCAACCTATTTAACGTTCTAACTGTGTTGAACCTCTACGCCTTGCGACGTAGCGCATCTATGCCTTGCGGCGCAGAGCACGACCCACGATATCGGTCAGCGCCGCATGCGTCAGCTCGTCCAGGTTCATCGCCTCCAGCGCCTCAAACACAGCCTGAGACTTCTGCTCAATCAGCTGCTCATGCTTGGCGAAAGCGCCCGAAGAAACCATCAGCTCACGGATGCGCTCCACCTGCTCATCGCTCAGCTCGGGGTTGCCCAAGCTATTGTGCAGAAGCGCCGCGTCCTTCTCGTCGAGGACGGCGGAGGTGAGCGCCACCAGCACGGTACGCTTACCCTCACGCAGGTCATCGCCAGCGGGTTTACCGGTCACCTCGGGCTGGCCGAAGACGCCCAGCTCGTCATCACGCAGCTGGAAACCCTCACCCAGCGGCAGGCCGAACGCACGGTAACCGGCAAGTACCGGGTGCTGCTCGCTCACGGCACTTGCACCGCTCTCCAGCCCGGCAGCCTGCAGAGCCAGAGCACCACCAATCGTGAAGGGGTGCTCGCACGAGTACTTGGCGGACTTGAAACGAATCACGTTCAGGGCACGCTGCAGAGCCGCCTGAGCGTCCTCGGTTTCCAGAACCTCGGAGTAGACATCCAGGTACTGACCCGCCAGAACTTCGGTGCGCATCCGGTCAAAAATAGTGCGTGCAGGAGCGCCATAAATCGCTCCCTCACCCAGGGACGCGAAAACCTCGGCAGACCACGCCAGGGTCAGGTCGCCGGCAAGAATACCGCCGGTCAGACCGTAGTTGAAAGCATCACCGCGCCAACTATTCTGCTCGTGCGCCGCCTCGAAACGCTTGTGCACGGAGGGAGCGCCGCGGCGGGTATCGGAGCGGTCGATAATGTCGTCGTGAATCAGTGCGGAGGTCTGGAACAGCTCCACCGCCATGCCGGCCTTCACAATAGACCAGGACGCGCGGTTCTTGGTTACGGGTGTGCCACCGGCACCTCGCCAACCCCAGTAGCTCAGCAGGGCACGCAGGCGCTTGCCGCCGGTGGAGAGGGATTCAATAGCCTCCAGCAGGGGTAGAGTCTCAGCAGAGATGCCCTCGAGTAGCTCGCGCTGGCGGGCAAAAAACTCAGCCATGAGAGTGTCAAAAGCGTGCAGGTAGGCTCGCTGCTCTTCAGCAATACGCTCAGCGAGGTGCGCAGAATCCGCCGGGATATTCGGCGCCGCTACGGTGAGGCTCTCGGTCGCCTGGGGAGTGTGTGCTCCGGAAGGAGAAGGGGGAGTCATACTATCCTCGCTGATGGTCGCTGTGTACGGTCCTGATGCGGTGCGGTGTGCACTTCTTCTAGCTTAGTGGAGAAAAGTCCAAGAGAACGCATTTGCGAACATGTTTGCGATAGGTTGCCTCTATTTTTCGTAGAAATGTGCTATATTTTCGGTAGGTAGGCGTAGAAGCTATGAGAGGAGGCGACATGGGGCAGGCGCGAACCAGCAAGAACAGCGGCTCAAGGAACGGCCGCGTCATTATGCACCTGGACATGGACGCCTTCTTCGTCAACGTCGAACTCCTCGAAAACCCCGCTCTGCGCGGCGAACCCATTATCGTGGCGCCCCTGGGCCCCCGCTCGGTCGTCTGCTCCGCCTCCTACGAGGCGCGCGCCCACGGAGTGCACTCCGGCATGCCGCTCAGTCGCGCCCGAAACCTCAGCCCCAACGCGACTGTCCTGCCGCTGCGCGGCGACTACCGGCACTACTCCCGCGCCGTCATGGCGATCCTGAACGACCTGAGCCCTTACGTTGAACAGGTCAGCGTGGATGAAGCCTTCGTGGACCTAACCGGCGCTTATCTGCACGGCCAAGACCCCGTCGCCCTGGCGCAGAGCGCTCGCGACCGCATCGCGCAGGAACTCTCCCTGCCCTCCTCTGCGGGGGTTGCGCCCAATAAACTGCTTGCCAAAATGGCGTCCACCGGTAGTAAACCGAACGGGCTGTGGGTCATTCCACCCGAGCGCGTTCAAGAATTTCTTGACCCGAGAAAAGTCTCCGACCTGTGGGGAGTGGGTGCGAAGAGTACCGAGCAGCTCTCCCGATACGGTATTCACACCATCGCCCAGATGAGGTCCATGAGCCTGGACTGGCTCAAAGAACGCTTCGGTACCGCCCAGGGCGAGCACCTCTGGGCCATGGCGCGCGGCATTGACGAACGCCCCGTAATCACCGAACGTGAAGAGAAAAGCATGGGTGGAGAGCACACCTTCGAGACGGATACGACCGATGCCCAGGAGGTGAGCGCTGCTATTCGGGAGCTGAGTCTCAAACTGGGAAAGCGCCTGCGCACCGCCGGGAAACTCGCCGGAGGGCTCAGCCTCAAAATTCGCTACAGCACCTTCGAAACGCACACCCGCGCTATCCCACTAAACGTGCCCGTGGACTCCGGTATGCAGATTGCCTCCCTGGCGTTGGAAGCCCTGCGAGCAGATGAAATTCTGGTGGGTCAGGAGGCGCCACGCGCCCTGCGGCTCATCGGAGTGCGCGCCGAAAAGCTCGCCCGCGCAGAAGACGGGGTGCAACAAACCCTCTTCGACTCCATCGAGAGCGGGGCAAACCCACGCTCCACCAGAACCGCCTCAGCACAACGAGGTGGCGGGGGAGTGGACAATAGCCCGCAGAACGGTACTCGCTCGGGAGCTGGCGCTCACTCGGGGTCTGGTGCCCGCCTCGTGAAGAGCGGCAGATGGTCCGAGGTGGAGCATGTCATGGACGCCATTCACCGCAAGTACAGCCGCGAAAGCCTCAAACCCGCCTCCGGGGTGGCTGGGCCGGAACAGAAAGCCGAGGAAAAGGCTGGACAAAAAGCCAAGTAAAAGACTGGGCAAAAGGCTGAGGAAGGGAACTATGCTGAGGGAAAGCTCCGCCGAAAGGATGGCACCCTCCACAGAAGACCTTAAGGCGCTTCTGCCTGAAAAGAATGCGCCAACCCCACCCGGCGCGGTACCATGGGAAGCATACGACGGGAAGAAGCGCTCACCGCGCCAGCTGATGCACTAGCTAACCCGGCTGATACCGACGTCATCTTGAGCAGAGACACCTCAAAGGAGAAAACGATGGCACTGTCCGAGCGCGAACAGAAGGTTCTGGACCAGCTTGAAGAACTCATGAGCAATGAGGATCCGCACTTTGCCTCCTCCATGTCTTCAACCGGCAATACTGCGCCGGTTTTTAGTGCTCGCCATTTGGCTCTCGGTATTCTCTTCGTTCTCATCGGCCTGGGCATCATTATTGGCGCGGTCGCATCTAACATGATTTGGCTGGGCGTATTCGGCTTCCTCTTCGCGGCCGGTGGCGTGTACTTCGCAACCACCAGCAAGAAGACCCCGGTGGATTCCTTCCTCGGCGGTAAGGCAGAAGGCGCAGCCCGTGTGCGTCAGCGCGAGCAGAAGGATCAGTCTTCCTTCATGAACCGCCTGGAGAACCGCTGGGACGAGCGTAATAACGGCCAGCTCTAAAGCATTTAGGGTGCAGAAGCTTCGCGGCTTAGCTCATAGAGCTGACCCTCGATGCGAACATCTCAAAACTCAAGACTGATTAAGCGGAGGTAAGAATTCTCTTACCTCCGCTTTCTTGTGCCCATTTTCTGCACTCAGTTCCCGGTGCCGGGTGTTGTGCCCCGAACCGTGAACAGACCCGAACGGTGAACAGACCTGAGCCCCCTCGAAGCAGGCAATCTGAGGGTTGCACACTGAGCGGGAATACGCCCGAAGCTGTGTAGAAGCTGTGCGTCAGCGTTAAAAATGCAGGAGAGAGCATAAAAACACTAAAAGATGCTCTGCCGGGTGGGGTAGGTGGTGGAAAGTGGGGTAAAGTGGAGGGGAAAGCTGAAAGTCAGTCCTATCGCCGTGCCCTCAAACAAACGGCGGAGGCGCCGGCCCGGCACACCCCGCCACCGGCACCTGCAGGATTGTGGAGCAACCCCGCTCCCGCAGACTTCAGCACATCGGCACACGTCAGGGGCACACATCGGGGAGGTGAAGTGAATGTTCTTAGGTACCTACTCACCACGAATGGATGCCAAAGGACGCATCATCCTTCCCGCCAAATTCCGTGAGGAACTCTCAGCAGGCCTCGTTCTGACCCGCGGTCAAGAACGATGCCTGTACGTTTTCCCCGCCGCAGAATTTGAACGCATCCACGAACGGATGCGCACCGCGCCCCTGCCGGGACGAGCCGCCCGAGACTTCCTGCGAGTCTTCCTCTCAGGAGCCTCAGACGAACTGCCCGACAAGCAGGGACGCATCACCATCCCGCCGATACTGCGCCAATACGCAGGACTGACCGACAACCTCGTCGTCATCGGATCCGGAACCCGCGCAGAAATCTGGGATGCAGCCGCCTGGGAGGAATACCTCGCCCGCACCGAAGCTGAATTTGCCTCCCTCGACGAGGACCCGTTCAGCCCGCTACTCTAGCCAGTTTTGCTGGTGTAGCGGCGCCCGCCCGGCATCTCTCTATCACCACCGCACCACTCTTCCGTAAGCTTTCCCGCAGGACAAACTCTCACAGGAGCACCCATGAGCGTAGACCACGCCCCCGAAACCGGTACGACCGCATCCGGCTCTGCCGCTAAGGTGACCGGCGCATCCATTGAGAACCTCTCCCAGCGTGAAGCCAGCGAACGTCACGTGCCCGTCATGCTGGACCGCTGTATTAACCTGCTGGCACCCGGCATTGAACGCGCCGTTGAGGAGCGCGGCACCGCCTACGTTATTGATGGCACCCTCGGTATGGGCGGTCACTCCGAGGCGCTGCTTGAACGCTTCGAAAACCTTGTGCTGATCGGTATTGACCGCGACCTGCAGGCGCACGCCATCGCCGGTGAACGCCTGGCGCGCTTCGGTGACCGCTTCGTACCCGTGCACGCCGTCTACGATGAAATTGACCGCGCCATGGAAACCGCCGGCGTGCAGGGAATTGATGGCATCCTGATGGACCTGGGTGTCTCCTCTATGCAGTTGGACGAACGCACCCGCGGCTTCGCCTACTCCTACGACGCTCCCCTGGACATGCGCATGAACTCCGAAGACGAGCTCACCGCCCGCATCGTCGTCAACGAATACAGCGAAGACCAGCTGCGCCGCATTATCCGCAACTGGGGCGAAGAGAAGTTCGCATCGCGTATCGCCCGCGCCATCTGCACCGCCCGCGCCAACGCGCCCCTGGAAACCACCGGTGAGCTCGTACGCATTATCCAGAAGGCTGTGCCCGTCGCCGCGCAGCGCACCGGTGGACACCCCGCCAAGCGCACCTTCCAGGCGTTGCGCATCGAAGTGAACCACGAACTGGAAGCCCTCGAACGCGCCGTGCCGGCAGCCCTGGAGGCGCTCAACCTCGGCGGCCGATTCGTCGCCATGAGCTACCACAGCCTCGAAGACAAAATCGTCAAGAGGGCACTGACCGCAGAAGCAACCTCCAAGGCGCCCAAGGGCTTCCCGGTAGAGCTTGAAGAGCACAAGCCCACCGTCAAAATCATTACCCGAGGCGCCGAACCGCCTACCGACGAGGAAATCGAACAGAACTCCCGCGCCGCCAGCGCCAAGCTGCGCGCCGCCGAGAAGATCCGCATCCCCGCCAAGTAGAAGACAGAAAGCGAAGAAGAGTGAGCACCCAGCACGCATCCCAGCGCCCCACCCGCACCCAGGGCGCCCCGCGGAGTCGACGCGCCGGTTCCTCGCGCCCTGCCGCCGGTACCCCCGGTGCCGTTGGCTCTACCC
>ERZ772908.16-NODE-16-length-61301-cov-6.93165_pt1 | contig 61301 bp, 58 predicted proteins | sample MGYA00512121_ERZ772908 | MGnify/ENA primary metagenome ERZ772908 (study PRJEB29015, sample SAMEA2738084) | human oral metagenome | biome: human oral; feature: human-associated habitat; material: saliva | place: China | collected 2264 ... | reverse complement strand
CTAGCCGAGCCAGTGCCACGCCCACTAGTCACGCCAGCGCGCGAGCCAGGGCTACAACAAGCCCTAGCGCCTCAAGCCGACCCAGTGCGCGACCGTCAGCCAGCCCGAGCCGCTCTAGTGCTCATCCGCGCTCTGGCGGGCCTGGGTCTAAAACCCCGGCGGTTAAAAGTCCGGGAGCCAAAGCTCCAAACTCGAAGGCCAGCCCCAAGAGCGGCAGCCTCAAGCCGGGTAGCGCGCAGCGCTCGGGCACTTGTGTCCCGGCTCCAGACGCTAAACCCGCCCCGGTTATTCGCCAGCACCTGGTTTTAGCTGGAGAGAGCCTATGGTCTATTTCCCTCCAGTGGTTGCAGCAAAATGGGGTACCCTCCCCCACCAACGGGCAGGTAGCTCAGCTGTCTAAACAGATTTTTGCGGCCAATGCGGCGCTTATCGGGGCTAATCCAGATTTGATTCGCCCCGGCCTCGCACTGACGATTCCCACTAAGGGCTAGCCATGAGCACGCTTTATGCCTCAAGTTATGCCCCTAGCGCGCACCAGCAAGCCCCCCAAAGGCGCCAAGGTGCAGCAGCCTCCAGCCGCAGCCCGCAGTGCCAGGCAAGCGGCGCCGTCGGCCCTGGTTCTCCCAACTCACAGCAAAGCCGCCAACCCCAAAATCACCAGTCCCAAACTCGGCGACAAAGCCAGCCTCAAAGCCAACAACTGCCCGATCCGGGGCGCTGGGCAGGGACGGTAGCCGTTTACGCCTGGGAAATCATGCACGGGATGCGCCAGCCGCAGCATTTAGCTCGCTGGCTCACCCCGGAGCTGTACGACGCCCTCAGCCGTCGGGCACAGGTAGCCGCACGCTGCCAGGCCGGCAAGCCAGCCCGGATCCCCTACCTATATGCGGTGCGGGCCCAGGCCAGTGCCAGCGGCTGGGAAGTCAGTGTGTTGCTCTCCCACGATGGGCGCATCCACGCCTGTGCCTGCCAGATCCAGTTGCGCCACGGGCACTGGGTAATGACCTACCTGCACATGGGCTAATGGGTCCTTATGCGCTTTGCGGCTTCAGCGGCCTGCTCAGCTACCCCGGGGCCCTGCTCAGCTGCCCCAGCCAGGGCCCTGATCAGCGGCGACGGCGCTTCTTGTTGGAGCGACGACGACGCTCAGCGCGGTTACCCTGATTGTCACTGCCTTGAGTGTCGGCGTCGGAGTAGGTCACCCCGGTGGACAGGGCCTTACGGCCGGTGTCACCCATGATCGAGGCCTGCTCACGGGCCTGAGCGGCTTCGCGGGCGGCCTGCTTGGCCTGAGCTTCAAAGCGGGCGCAATAAGCGAAAATCTGCTCGATCGTGTCTTCGCGAATGGCTTCCATCATGGCCTTGAACATGTGGGCACCCTCGTTGGCGTATTCAACCAACGGGTCGCGCTGGGCCATGGCCCGCAGTCCAATACCTTCCTTGAGGTAGTCCATTTCGTACAGGTGCTCGCGCCAGTGCTGGTCCACCACGGCCAGCAGCAGGCGACGCTCCAGGGTGCGCATGGGTTCTTCACCCAGCTGCGCCACAGCTAGATCGTTAGCGGACAGGTTAGCTTCGGCGTCCTCATAGGCCACCGCAATGTCCTCAGTGAGCTCTTCAGCTAGGCGTTCACTGGTTAGCGCATCCAGGCCGCCTACGCCGTCGACCACCTCATCCACGGTCAAGCCCATCGGGTAGACAGTGGACAGGTCCTTCCACAGCTGATCCAGGTCCCACTGGTCGCTGCGGCCCTCGGCAGTGCGCTGCGCCACCACGTTGGCAATTACGCGCTCACGGAAAGCCTTGATGTGGGGTTCTAGGTCCTCACCCTGCAGCACCATGCGACGCTCGTCGTAAACCTTTTGACGCTGCTCGGTGAGCACGTCGTCGTACTTAAGCACGTTTTTACGGATCTCGAAGTTACGCGCCTCCAGCTGACGCTGGTAGGAGGCGATGTTGCGGGTGATCATCTTGGATTCCAGCGGCACGTCGTCGGGGTAACGGTCCGAGGAGATGATCTGCTGAGCCAGACCGGTGGCGTAGGTGCGCATCAGATCGTCCTGCATGGACAGGTAGAAGCGGCTCTCACCGGGGTCACCCTGACGGCCACTACGACCGCGCAGCTGGTTGTCGATACGGCGTGACTCGTGGCGTTCGGTGCCCAGCACGTACAGACCGCCAAGCTCCACCACCTCGTCGTGCTCCACCGAGACGGCTTCCTTGGCTGCCTTCAGAGCGGCCGGCCAGGCCTTTTCGTACTCGTCGGGGGTGTCGATGGGGTCTAGGCCAGCTTCCTTCAGGGAAGCCACGGCAATGAACTCAGCGTTACCACCCAACATGATGTCGGTACCACGACCAGCCATGTTGGTAGCTACGGTTACCGCACCTTTACGTCCGGCCATGGCCACGACGGCGGCTTCGCGGGCGTGCTGCTTAGCGTTTAGCACCTCGTGGGGGATGCGACGCTCACGCAGCAGCGCCGAGAGTTCCTCGCTCTTTTCCACACTGGTGGTACCCACCAAAACCGGCTGTCCGGCGTCGTGACGCTCTTCAATGTCGTCAACTACCGCGTTCAGCTTGGACTTAACGGACTTGTACACCAGGTCCGGCTGGTCCTTGCGGATCATGGGCTTGTTGGTGGGGATGGGCACGACGCCGATCTTGTAGGTACCAGCGAATTCTGCGGCTTCGGTTTCTGCCGTACCGGTCATGCCTGAACGCGAACCTTCCGGGTACAAACGGAAGTAGTTCTGCAAGGTAATGGTGGCTAGAGTCTGGTTTTCACTCTTGATCTCTACCCGCTCTTTGGCCTCAATGGCCTGGTGCAGACCTTCGTTGTAGCGGCGCCCAGCCAATACGCGGCCGGTGTGCTCATCAACAATCAGCACTTCGCCGTCGGCAACAATGTAGTCACGGTCACGCTTGAACAGTTCCTTGGCGCGGATGGCATTGTTGAGAAAACCGATCAGAGCGGTGTTGCCGGCTTCGTAGAGGTTGTCGATACCTAGACGGTCCTCGATCTTCTCAATACCGGGGGCCAAAATACCCACGGTGCGTTTCTTCTCGTCAACCTCATAGTCCTTGTTGGGGCTGAGGATCTCGGCCACATCAGCAAACTCGCGGTACCACTTGTTGTTATCGCCGTCGGCAGGGCCGGAAATAATCAGCGGGGTACGGGCTTCGTCAATAAGGATGGAGTCAACCTCGTCAACAATCACGAAGTTGTGCCCGCGCTGGACCATGTCCTCAGGGCGCTGGGCCATATTGTCGCGTAGGTAGTCGAAGCCCATCTCGTTGTTGGTGCCGTAAGTGATGTCGCAGTCATACTGCTTGCGGCGCTCAGATGGGTCCTGACCAGCAAGTACACAACCGGTGGTCAAGCCTAGGAAGCGGTGCACACGCCCCATTAGGTCAGACTGGTACTCGGCCAAGAAGTCGTTGACGGTAACCACGTGCACCCCCTTGCCGGTTAGTGCGCGCAGGTAGGAGGGCAAAGCGGCAACTAGGGTTTTACCTTCACCGGTTTTCATCTCAGCAATGTTGCCCAGGTGTAGGGCCGCGCCACCCATTAGCTGCACCCGGTAGGGGCGCTGGCCTAGTACGCGGTCAGCGGCTTCACGCACAGTTGCAAAAGCTTCAGGCAAGATATCGTCGAGGGTTTCGCCCTCTTCTAGGCGCTCGCGAAACTCTTTGGTCTGATTACGCAGTTCTTCGTCAGTGAATTCGCGGTAGTCATCTTCAAGAGCATCAACCTGGTCTGCGATAGCACTTAGCTTTCGCAAGGTCCGGCCTTCACCGATGCGTAGGATCCGGTCAACAATAGACACGCTTACAAGCTCCTTGCTGGCTTAAGCCTGTTACGGGCAGCCATTTGAATATATTCAACCTTGTCTATCGTACTATCGCCCGGCTAAGGCTTTGAATCTATTCGCTATTTGCTTTTCGTGCACCTGGCCTCACCAACCAAACCCTACCCCTTACGCGCCAGCCTTACGATTCAGGCGCCCGCCCTTGCAATTCAGGCGCCCGCCACACGCCAGCCTTACTGCGCTGACCAGCGCTTGCGCAAGTTTTCCACAGATTTATTTTAGCTATTGGCACAGGCAAGACATGTTAGAGATATTTGATTTATGTTTAATGCTCTTACGCCTCTTGCCCGGCCCCCTACTTCGAAAGTTAACGCCACTTCTAGCAGCAAAAACGGCACTATTCCTACCTCCAGGCTAACCTCGTTTAGGGCGCCACACTTGGGGCTGTCACGTCCATGACTAGCCCCCTTAGAGCCGCCACACTTAGAGTCGTCGCAACCATGACCAACCCCCTCAGGGCCGCAGGTCAGCTGGTTTTACCACGCCAATGCGCCGGTTGTGGCCTGTGGGATACAGACCTGTGCCCACAGTGCCGCCAGCTACTAAGTCACAGCGCCACCTTACTCAACAGCGATTTGCTGCCGGCCACAGATCTGGCCATCTGGAGCCAAGGCACCTATGCGGGAGCTTTGCGCCAGATTGTGCTCAGTTTTAAAAGTGGTCGCCACCGCGCTATCACCGGTGCCGTATTGGCTGGGATTAACGACGGCGCCGCCGCCATGGTCCCTTGGCTCACCTACCAGCTCGCTAGAAACAAACCCCTAGCGATCATCAACGCCCCCTCTAAGCTTTCGCGGCGTTGGCACGCCAACCTAGTGGCTCGCCAATTAGCCCAAGGCTTAGCCGATTTTTTAGCTCCACAGCTAGACATAGCTGTGGTCAGCGCCGATCCGCTACGCCTGCGCTCTGGCAAACAGCTTGGTAAAAGCTCACGTCAGCGTGCTCAGCGTCAGGTGCAGTGCCTAGCTGACGCCACCGGCTGGCAGGTAGTGCTGGTGGACGACGTCGTCACTACCGGATCCACGCTGGAAGCTAGCGCTAAGGCTTTAGAGGCGGCGGGCGGCGTCGTCGTTTGCGCCTGGACACTGGCTGCAGCGCCTAGCAAAAAACGCACAGCGCGGCCCTAAATTCAAGGCAAAACATGATTTCGCCTACAGAATACTAGCCAAAATAAGGGTGACACAGAACACGATAATGTACTATAGTGTGTCTTACAACACACCATCCCAATCGTTGGTATGTTTCGGAAACAACCAAGGAGGGTTGATTCAACTATGGAAATCACGGTTGTAGGCCGCCACGCTGAAATTAGCTCCCGCTTCCGCGCTTACGCAGAAGAGAAGGTCAGCAAGGTAACCCAGTACGACCCGCGCGCACAGCGAGTAGAAATCGAAGTCAGCCACGAGCGCAACCCCCGTTTGGCAGACACTTCTGAGCGAGTTGAGCTCACGGTGATCTCCAAGGGCCCGGTTATCCGCGCAGAGGCCAGCTCCAGCGACCGCTACGCAGCTTTTGATTTGGCTATCGACAAGCTATTCGAGCGCCTACGTCGTGCACGTGATCGCAAGAAGGACCACCGCCGCTACCCGATGATCACTGCTGAGGTCGAACAGGCCCTAGTTGAGCAGGGTATCGAAGTAGCCCCCGAAGCTGAGGCTGAGGAAATCGTACTGCCTCCCACCAAACCAGGCGAGGTAGTTGAATCCCAGATCGGCGACTCCCCGGTGATTGTGCGCCAGAAACTGCACCAATCCACGCCTTTGACCATTGAAGAGGCGCTTTACGAGATGGAACTGGTGGGCCACTCCTTCTACCTATTTGTTGAAGCATCCTCCGGCCAGCCTTGCGTGATCTACCACCGCAAAGGTTGGACCTACGGTCTACTGCGTCTAGAGACGGTGTAGACACCTAAAGCGGGGCATAGAGCGTTTTAAGACGCCTGCCCACAGCTGCTAATGCAGCACGGGTGGCTGGGGAAACCCGGCCACCCTTTTTATGTCCTGTTTATGTTCTGGCGCAAGCGGCGCCGTCGGCAGTGCAAGCAGGCAAAGCGCATGGCGCCGTCGGCAGCCAAAGGCAGCGGCCTACATTTACACCCAAAATCGTCCGTCGCCTATGAAAATACGCGTTTAAATTATAGGGAACGGACGATTTTGCCTGTATTTGCCTGTATTTGTCTGCACCCTAATTTGTGCCTGTGACACATATGCAAACTAGACGCGGCTGTAGGTGGCCGCTTTCAGGCCCGAATAGCTGGGCACCCAAGTGGCACCCGAAGAAACCATCAGCTGCCCCTGGTCAGTCAGTACCGACACCTGTCCACCATGCTTGCCTGAAACCAGACGCTCGGCGTTAGTAACCTGAGTCATATCAGTTACCATCCCGCCCACCGGGGCGTAGGCCAGCTGCGCCACCCCAGCAGTATTAGCTTTAGCCAGCACCGCCACGGTTACCTCATCAACCCAGCTCAGCGCCGCCACGTCAGTTTGGTAAATCGAATATGCCTCACCCAGCCCAGTGGGTACGCCCTTATCGTCGCGCACCACCGCACACACCGAAACCCGCATAGATTCACCCACAGCCACCGCGTAGGCTAGGCGGTAGCCGTCACTAGACACATTAAAAGCCGCAATAGGCAGGTTTGAGGGCACCGCAAGTGTGTAACGCACCCCTTGAGTCGAGTAAGCCAGCACATTAGCACCCTGGCACAGCCACACCCAACCCAAGTTATCGGCACACACCGCCCCTAAATCAGTGTCGCCATTTACCTGCGTAAGGGTTTTGGTAGATACGCTCAGCCGCTCCAACGCATTATTGCGCTGCAGGTAAACAGTGTTTGCGTCAGCCACCGCCACCCCATTAATGCCTTCACCAAGGGCGCCGGCATCTAGTAACACCTTCGTGTTATTGCCCTCCAGACGCACCAGGCCCGCCGCGCTAGCGGCCACCACCGCACCGGGCGAACGGTGGCCCTGGCGGATTGTGGCACTAGAACCAATAACTGTGCTGCCACAGTTAACTATCACCTGGTTAACTGAGCCTAGCTGCCCCAAAGTAGTGGCCAGTTGGCGCACAATTGCTTGCTTATCGTTAGCTGAAGCGTTAGCCACCTCGCTGGATAAATCCACTGTGGCCACAGCCTGACTGACCTCAACTCCCGCGCCACCTAAGGTGACGCCGTCGGGAATGGCACTAGAAAGAGTCTGGTTAAGCCAGGGGGCCGGGCCGGTCAGCAGCGCACTAACCACATGGGTAGTTAACCTGCGGCGCAGCACCCAGCGCCTATCGGGCACCAAAGAGGTGCGGGTACGGTTAAAAAAGTACAGGTTTTGCGCCACAAAAGCGTTCTGGAAGGAAGTAGCAGAAAGCAAAACACCGTCAGGAAGCGCCGCAATACGCCACTGCCCGGCCCCATCGGTGGCTAGCGACAAGGTCAGCTCATGGTTAGCTCCCCCAAAAGCCACCGAGTAGACACCTTTAGCATCCAGCGTGGCCAGGGCAGGGGCAGACACGTTCAAGGAGCCGTCACTGGCGTCACTGACCCGCGCGTTGCCGGCAGAGTCATAAATCCACACTTGGGCATCCGGGCGCCAGGAACTGGCGGCCTGCCCCAGCAGGAAGCTGCGGGCAGTAGCAAATTCGTCAGAGTAGCCGGCCGCGCATGCCAGCAAAAAACCCTCCACAATCTGGGTGGGACTAGCGCCTTTAACCGGCCCCTGAGCGTATTGCAGCACCAGGTCAGCTTGGCGCACGTCATGATCGGCCACTCGCACCGGCCCGCTAGTGGGCAGCTTGGCACAGGCACTAGCGCCCAGCCCCACTCCCGCCAGCAGCGAGGCTTTAATCAGGCTGCGGCGTGAAGCAAGGCTTGAATTAAGGCTTGCATCAAGGTTCGCAGAAACAGGCAGGTTTGCAGCAAAAAACCGCCCTGCAGCAGGAAAACGCTTGGAAGAGCTAGGACGCATCGTTTTCCTCCTCCTCATCAGCCCAGCGCGTAGCCGGAATAAGTAGCGGCAAGCCCAGCGATGGCGTGGGCACCGGCTCGGGGTTGGGGCCCATATGCCCGGCCACATCCTTAACCAAAGCCTCCAGCGGGGCGTCGGGCGGAATCACGTCCAGTGGCCCTCGCCCTGCAGGAACATCTTGGTTGCGAGGAATTAGCAGCAAGAATGCAGCGCCGTCGCCAGGCCACCCCCAGGCGCTGAGGGTACCGTTGTGCAAGGCGGCGTCTTCACGCGAAATCGACAGGCCCAGCCCGGTGCCCCCGCTTTTGCGCGCCCGCGAGGGATCGGCCCGGTAGAAGCGGTCAAAGACGTGCTCGGCCACCTCTTCGCTCATGCCAATGCCGTGGTCACGCACCCGCACAGCCACGGCCGTATCGTCACCCACCACGTTAATATCGATGGGCTTACCTTCGCCGTGTTCGGTTGCGTTAACCACCAGGTTACGCAGGATTCGCTCAATTCGGGTGTGGTCGACGACGGCGGTCACCTTATTACCTTCAATGTGCAGGCGGATTTGGCAACCGTTAGCTTGAGCTAGTGGCTGGGCAAAATCAATGACGTCGCGGGCAATTTCGCCCACATCCCATTCCTGCAAAGATAGGGCCGCTGAGCCGGCGTCGAAACGTGAAATTTCTAGCAGGTCCGCCAGCATCTTGTCGAAACGCTCAATTTGCCCAAATAGCAGCTCGGTGCTGCGTTTTAGGCGCGGATCACTGAAGTTATCGCGGGCATCAAACAGGGTCTCACCAGCCAGCAAAATGGTGGTCATGGGCGTGCGCAGCTCATGGGAAACATCAGAAACAAAACGCTGTTGCAGACGCGAAAGCTCACTTAGGCGATCAATTTGGGCTTCAATTGAATCAGCCATGTTGTTAAAAGACAGCGCTAGGGAGGCAGCCTCATCCTGGCTTTTAATTTCTAGACGCTCACCAAAATTGCCAGCGGCTAGGCGCTGGGCAGCTAGCGAGGTGCGTCTAACTGGCAGCAGCACACGCCAAGTAAGTAATGCCACGGCAATTCCCATGGCTACCACCAGCATGGCTCCACCCGACACCAGGGCGCGGGTGGCCACATCAAGTAGGTGTTGCTCATTTTTTAGCGAATACACCAGGAACACGTTGTAAGTACCAGCCAAAGGCAAAGTAAGTTGGCTAGCCACCACAATGCCGGGTACCGCATTACCGTCGTCGGTCACCTTGGCGTACTGCCAGTATTGGCGGTGCGGATTAGATTCCAGCTGGTTGATTAGATCATTAGAAATGGCCTGGCGTAACCCGGAGGTGGAAGACAGGTCGTTAATAACAATCGAGGAGTTTGAGCTACGCGAACGCATTAGCACCACCCCCACCCCGTTGGCGCCGCTAATGGCGTCTTTTAGGGAGGTGACTTGGCTTTGGGCCAGGGCCGAGACTTCCGCCGTGGTGTTGACGGCGGTGGCGTCCATTTGGCTTTGGGCTGTGGCCACGCGCGTATCGGCATCTGCAATTACTGCGTCTAGGCGTTCGCGCAGTAGGTCTGAGCGTACCCAGGAGGTGGCGAAGATGATCAGGGCTAGCACTGACACCATCCCCACCACCATGACCTGCACGGCTACGCGCAGCACTAGTGAACGTGCTAGGGCTAGGCGAAAGTATTTTAGGGGGCTACGCGCCAGCCACTGGCGTATAGCGTCTAGGCCACGCATCAGCCCTGGGCACTACCGGCGCGGTAACCTACGCCGCGCACAGTGATAACCACCTTGGGGTGTTCGGGGTCTAGTTCCACCTTGGCCCGCAGGCGCTGCACATGCACGTTGACCAGACGGTTGTCGGCGCTGTGCTGGTAACCCCACACACGCTCTAGCAATTCCTCACGGGTAAACACCTTCCAGGGTTCACGCGCCAGGGTCACTACCAGGTCAAATTCCAGCGGGGTCAGCGGCACTACTTGGCCTGCGCGGCGAGCCTCGTGGGCGAGCACGTCAATATCGATATCGCCAATGCGCAGCTTGTCCTTGGGCGGCTCAGCATTGGCGGCGACGTCGCTGACACGGCGCAGGCGGGTACGTACCCGGGCCATCAGCTCACGGTTTTTGAAGGGCTTAGCCACATAGTCATCAGCCCCTGCCTCCAACCCGGCCACCACATCCTGGGTGTCACTGCGGGCGGTGAGCATAATAATGGGCACGTCAGAAATAGCCCTAATGCGGCGGCAGATTTCAATGCCGTCCATACCCGGCAGCATCAGATCCAGCAGCACTAGCTCTGGCTGGTTAATAGTAAAAGCCTGCAAAGCATGCGTTCCGTCTGCGCAATAAACCACGTCATAACCCCCGCTTTCGAGGGTCATGCCAACCATTTCAGACAGGGCAGTATCATCATCTACCAGTAAGATACGCGTGCTCATAACTACATTGTGACACTTAAAGCATATTTTTGCATGGTTATACAGGAATGTAGCTAAACCTCCTCCTCAAGGCGTAGGTACAAGCTACACAAACCTGGCAGGATTAGTTACGTAGCATATTCCCAAGGAGGTAACGGTGAGCGAGACTTGGCGCACGCCTAATTTCGACGAAAGCGCTGGAGAGCAATCTGGGCAGCCGGCTGACTCTGCAAACAGCTCTGGCGGCTATGCCAACCCCTACCCTGGGCAAGGTTCCTACCCGGGTGCTGGTTACGACGACGGCGCTGGCGTGCCTGGTGTCGGTGCGGCTAGTGCTGCTGGGGCTGGTTATCCCGGAGCCACTCCTGGTTACCCTGGCGGTTACCCGGGAGCGGCTAGTTATCCCGGCGCGGGTAGCTACCCGAGCGGCGGCGCCTATCCGGGCGCTGGTTATGGACAATCTAACGGCGCCGCAAACTTCTATGTCTACAAGCCTGGCATTATTCCCCTGCGCCCCCTGTCTATTGGCGACATCTACCAGGGTGCATTTGCGGCAATTAAAACTAATGCGCGCACTATGTTTGGTTTTACTGCCGCCCTGCTAGGGGTAGTGCTAGTAATTAGCATTGGCATAAATTACGCAATTATCAACCTGGTATTACCTAACTACCTCAGCCCCAGCTCCCCTTACGCCGCTGTTTTCACTTCCTTATCCGGATCTTTTTCTCAGCTAGGCGGCAGTCTCTTACAGGTTTTAGCCACGGTTTTACTTTCAGGTTTAATTGTTGTAGCGGTATCGCGCTCTGTACTTGGGCGAGTAGCTTCCAGTAAAGAAGTATGGGAACGCACTAAATCAAAGTTCCTGCCATTAATTGGGCTAAATATAATCACCGGTATTATTAGCGGCCTGATGATGATAATTGGAATCGTCGTATTTTTTGTGCTGTTAGCTAGCGTAGCCTCTACAGCTAAGACAGACCGCGAATTTCTCCAAGACCTAGGTGTCAGCCTAGTTGGCTTATTGATACTGATGGTGATTAGCGCACTAGTAAGCTCCTACTTATCCATTAAATTCAGTGTTGCCTCACCAGCCATGGTGCTTGAAAACCTGGGAGTATTTGCCGCTATTGGCCGCTCTTGGAGCCTAACTCGTGGAAACTTTTGGCGTCTGTTCGGCATTAATATTCTGACCGCCATAATCACCTCTATGGTGGCCGGCATCTTTGTCGGTATTGCTGACGCACTAGGTGCAATTTTTATTGTCGTTGGATCATCGTCGCCTGAAGATGTGATCGCATCCCTAAATACTACTTACATACTGACTATGGTTATGTCTACCATTGCTCAGCTATTAATTTTACCTTTCACTTCCTCGGTCAACGCGCTGCTATATATCGATCTGCGTATGCGTAAAGAAGGCCTGGATGTGGAGCTACGTAACGCGGTAGCAGAACAACAGGCACAATGAATTTAATCTGGAAGTTAGCCCTCCTACCGACTTGGAGTCAGCCCACTCCAAGCCCAGATGAGGCACGCCAACAAGCCCACCATGAGCTCAGTAAAGTAGCTTATAAACCTAAACAAAATATTTTAGAAAAGCTGTTTAAATGGCTGGACTCCACGCTAAGTAAAGCTAAGCTAAATTTGGGTTTACCGGAATGGGTTGGAGTGCTGCTTACCTTTTTGATCTTTATGGCGCTGATAGCTTTGCTGCTCTACTTGGCCACAAAAATCACTTTGGCACGCCGTAAACGCAAATCAAAAGCGCTTTTTGACGATAAACGTGACGCCAGTATGCTCACGCTTAGCGCCAATAAGGCGGCTGCCGCCGGTGACTGGGTAAGCGCCGTCGTAGACCGTTTCCGCGCCATTATCCGCTCCCTAGACGAGCGTGCCTTGCTGGAAGATTATCCAGGCATGACCGCCCAGGAGGCCGGTCAGCTTGGGGCCCAGGTAATGCCAAACCTAAACGAGAGCTTTGCTTACGCCGCTAACCTGTTTGACCGGGCTCGCTATGGCCACGAAGAAACCGGCCCTAGCGATGATCAGTGGATGCGTGATTTCGCCGTCACCGTCACCAAAACCCCAGGTATAACCCACCAAAGCGCCCATAACCTGACCCCGGAGCTAACTCACGGCTCAGCTGGCCCACTGGATGTTAACCCATATGCGTCTAACCCCTACGCCACTAAAGGTAGGCGGCGATGAGCATACAAACAGCCCCCGTACAAGCCAGCGCCGAGTCTAAAAAAACTGGCTCTAAAGGCTGGAAACTACTGGCAATCGCACTTAGCTTGCTGCTGGCAGGCATGGTTATCTACGCCTCCATGAAAGAGGAACTCACTAAAGACCCCTACGACATCCACAGCGTTAGCTCTAAGGGTGTGCGGGCTTTAACTCAGGTACTTGGCGACCACTATGACGTCTCAGTGGACCAGGTGCGTTCACCTGCAAAAGCTATCGAGGCTGCCGCGCAGGGCAAACCGGTAACCATCTTTAATGCTGGCCAGCTACGAAATTACGACTTTGAGACTCTACTAACTACCTCAAACGCTGATATCACCCTGGTTGGCTTCGAGTATTACCTGCCTGAGTCCCTGACTGAAAGCGGCTTGGAACCGCAAGGCTATAACGATAAACCTGTCTCTCGCGGCGCCTGTTCTATACCTGCCAAAGCCCAAACCATCAGCGCAACCGGAAACGCCATCATAGTGCGTAACCCGCAGGCGCTAGCCAACAGCCAGTACCTGGGCCGTGGCCCCGCCCAGCTGTGTTTCGCTTACGCTAACGGCTACGGCTACCTAGAACTGCCCTTAAAATCAGGCAAAACCCTACGCATCATCGCTAATCCAGAGCTAGTTACCAACAAGTACCTAGACAAAGATGACAACGCAGCCTTGGCGCTTTACGCTACCGGCCGGGGCAGTGAAGTAGTTTTTTATAACGCTGAAATTAATGAGTCAGTTTATGCAGCGCAGGCACCTAAGCCCTACCCATCCTGGCTGATGCCATTAATGTGGCAGTTTGGGCTGTTGGCATTGGTGTGGGCATTTATTGTGGGCCGGCGCCAAGGCCGGATCGTTAACGAGCCGCTGCCGGTAGTTGCGCAAGGCACCGAAACCACAGTGGGGCGCGCCGGACTGTATCAGCGAGCTAGAGCCAGTGAGCACAGTGGCCGTATTTTGCGCATAGCCACCATTATTAGACTCGGACGGCGCCTGGGGATTGCCCCCAATGCTGACGCCACTTTGGTAGTGCAAACGGTATCTATGGCCTGCAACCGCACAGCTAAAGAAATTGAATACATACTCTACGGGCCCGCGCCAGCAAGTGCAGTAGAACTGACCCAGCTAAGCCAAGCCCTTGAACAATTAGAAGAAGAGGTAAAGCACTATGAGCGCTGAAAACCTAGACTATAGCGTCCCCACCCAGGCCCGCCTGGCAGCGGTGCGCAGCGAAGTCGCTAAAGCTGTGGTGGGCCAGGACGCCGCCGTCACCGGCCTAGTGGTAGCCCTGCTAGCGGGCGGTCACGTACTGCTTGAGGGTGTACCCGGGGTGGCTAAAACCCTGCTGGTTAGGGCTTTGGCGGCGTCGTTGGAGCTGGATACTAAACGCATCCAGTTCACCCCGGACCTGATGCCCGGTGACGTAACCGGTTCGCTGATTTATGACTCACGCACCGCCGAGTTTTCTTTGCGCCCAGGCCCAGTATTCACTAACTTGCTGCTGGCTGACGAAATTAACCGTACTCCCCCCAAAACTCAGGCAGCTTTGCTTGAGGCCATGGAGGAACGCCAGGTTTCTATTGACGGCACGCCTCGGGCTTTGCCTGAGCCTTTCATGGTGATCGCCACCCAGAACCCGGTTGAGTATGAGGGTACCTATCCCCTGCCTGAGGCACAGCTGGACCGTTTCCTAATGAAACTAGTGCTGCCGCTGCCTGAACGCGACACCGAAATTGAGGTACTCACCCGCCACGCCAACGGTTTTAACCCGCGTGACCTGGTTAGCGCCGGGTTGCAGGCGGTTACTAACGCCCAGGACCTGCGCCTGGCCCGCAGTGAGGTGGCCAAGGTGGGTGTTGGCCCGGAGGTGACCGCCTATATTGTGGATTTGGTGCGAGCTACGCGAGTTTCGCCGTCGCTGTCACTGGGGGTCTCCCCGCGTGGAGCCACCGCTCTGCTGGCTACTTCGCGGGCTTGGGCTTGGCTTAACGGGCGCTCTTTTGTCACTCCCGACGACGTCAAAAACTTTGCGCTGCCTACCTTGCGTCACCGTATTAAGCTGCGTCCTGAAGCTGAGCTTGAAGGGGTCAGTGCCGCTTCGGTTATCGACGGCGTACTGCGTATGGTTGCGGTCCCGCGCTGAGGTAAATGCATGTTTGCCTCCAAACGGCTGGCTTTACTGCTGGCCCCATGTTTGCTGCTGGTTTTTGTTTCCACGCGCGCAGCCCTGACCTGGGATCTGGCGGTGATCTGCCTGGCCCTGTTAGATGCCTTTTTGGCGCCAAAACCCCTGGAGCTTAGGGTTGAGCGCGAAAATGGCACCACCGTGCGTTTAGGACAACCCAGTTCTGCGCGCATTACGATCACTAACACTGCCAAACGCACTATGCGCGGAAGCCTGCGTGATGCCTGGGTGCCTAGCGCCGGGGCTAGCGATAATTTTTACCAGTTCAATTTGGGCCCCGGCCAGAAGCGACGTTTCACTACCCCGCTGCAACCTAAACGCCGAGGCAAGCGCCGGGCTGACTACGCCACTGTGCGTTCGCTTGGGCCGCTGGGCTTGGCTGGGCGCCAGCGTTCCCTGGTAGCGCCGGCACATGTGCAGGTGCTGCCGCCGTTTAATTCGCGTAAGCATTTGCCTTCACGCCTTAATTTGCTGCGTGAAATGGATGGGCGCAGCGCGGTTATGGTGCGTGGGGCGGGCACGGAATTTGATTCTTTGCGTCAGTATGTTCCCGGCGACGACGTGCGCTCTATTGACTGGCGTTCGACGGCGCGGCGCGGCGAAGTGGTGGTGCGTACCTGGCGCCCTGAGCGTGATAGACATGTACTGATCATTATTGACAGTGCCCGTCACAGCGCCACCCGTATGGAGGAGGGCACACGTCTAGACGTGGGTATTGATAGCTCATTTTTGCTCTCTGCCCTAGCTAGCGCGGCTGGCGACCGGGTGGAGGTAATGGCGCTAGACACTAGGCGCCGGGCCTGGATTGCCGGTAAGAAGTCAGGTGAGTTGATTGCCACCATGGCTAATGAGCTAGCTGATGTGGAACCGTATCTGGGTGAGCTGTCAGCGCCGGCCCTTAACTTGGCAGCTTCCCAACGCCTAAGCCAACATGCCCTGGTGGTTTTGCTTAGCAGCCTTGAGGCGGTAAGCCACGATCAGGCCCTAACTGACGTGCTGGCCATGATTGCCCATAAGCACACGCTTATTTTTGCTAGCGCCATAAACCCGCAAATTGAGCAGATGAGCCATGAGCGTGACAACGCTGACCTGGCTTATCAGGCCGCCGCCGCTGAGCGCACACTGCTAGAAACTAACCAGGCACGCAGCCAGCTAAAGCGTCTGGGCATTGAGGTGGTGGAGTCAGCTCCGGCCACTTTGGCTCCCGCTTTGGCTGACACTTACCTGGCTCTTAAGGCCGCTGGCCGCCTCTAGAGCGGCGCAGTTAGCCAAGCTCCACTTAGTCAAGCGCAAGCCCCACCGCGCATCCGCTAGAGCGCATCCGCCGCTCTGCGCGGCCGCAGACATGGCCCGCCCCTGATGGGGCGGGCCTGAATGTTTGGGGCGGGCCTGAATGTTTTAGGCCTGGGGGTTAGGCTACAGGTTTAGGCCCGGGGGTTAGGCCTGGGCGGCGTAGGCGCCGATTTGGCTTGGGTCTAGGTCGCCGTCGTCGCCTTGCAAAGCCGCACGGCGCCCCAAAATGAAGGTATAAGCCCACAAGCCCACAGCCGCACTGGCCCCCAGCGTAATCTTGATCCATAGCGGCAGATCCGAGGGGGTAACAAAGCCTTCCAAAGCCCCGGCCACAGCCAAGGCGGCAGTTAGGGAGATAACCGCTGAAACCAGCACGCGCCCTTCCTGGGCTAGGGCTTGGCCGCGAGTGCGCCTGCCGGGCACCAGCATGGTCCAAAACAGGCGCAGCCCCACCCCGCCGCTCATAAATACGCAGCTAAGTTCTAGCAGGCCGTGGGGGCTTATGTAGGCAAAGAATTTACCGAGTTCGCCCTGCTCACTCATCACCGCGCCCATTAGCCCAACATTTAAAGCATTTTGCCATTGCACCAAGATCGGGAAAAAACCGGTCAGGCCGCTAATGATGCTGATGGCGGCCACGCGGGCGTTGTTGGTCCACACTTGGGAGGCAAACTCTGAATGGGCGTATTGAGAGTAGTAACCCACGAATTGACTTTGGGCAATAGAGCGGCGCGTAGCTGGAGGCACCAGGAGGTCAAAAACCGTCATATTGTTGAGCAAGTACAGGGCGCAGATCAGCGACACTGCCAGGGATGCCACCATCACCCCAATTGAGAACCAGCGTGCCTTATATAGCCCCATAGGCATGGTGACGGTAACGAAGCGACGCACATTGGTGGCCCGCGCATTTTGGTGGTAGCCAATGCGTCCGCGTGCTCGCGACAGCAGGCGGCTGAGCTCCACAATTGCGTCAGGGTCGGGGGCTTGGCTGCGTACAGTGGAAAGCTGCTGGCCTACCTGACCGTAGAGCGAGATCAGCTCATCGGTTTCTTTGGCGCTGAGAATACGTTTGCTAGCTAGCTTGCCCAGACGTTCCCACTGGTCTTTATGAGATTGGCGCAGCGCATCTATATCCACCCGGGTACTCTTTTCTTGTGGAGACTTTGAACAGCTCATCGGAAAGAATGATCGTCCCTGAGCAGGTTATCACTGGTGAAGGCGTGGTGGTTGATATCGCCCCGGCGCCTTTGCCTACCCGCATGGGTTCAGCAGTGATTGACTATGCCGTATATTTCCTGGGTTTATCGTTCTCTCTGCGGCTTTTGTACACCGCTGTTAACCAATCGACTGTGTCTGCGGCGGTTTTGGCAACCTGCGTGGCGCTGATGCTGGCTTTTTGGCTTATTTTCATGCCGTGGCTGGTGGAAGTGTTAAGCCGGGGGCGTAGTTTAGGCCGGTTAGTTATGGGCTTGCGGATTGTGCGCGACGACGGCGGTCCGGCTCACCCTTATCAAAGCTTTGTACGGGCTATCTGTGCTCCCTTTGAAGTGCTGTTCACCACCGGGATAGTAGCCGTGGTAGTGATGTTGTTTTCTAAGCGTTCCAAGCGTGTTGGTGACATGCTGGCGGGCACCTATGCCGCCCAGGAGGACAACATTATTACCTCCCCCCCGGTACTGATCATGCCCCCTGAGCTGCGTTATTGGGCGCGTGGGGCGGATATCCGCGAGCTACCCACCCACCTGTCGCTTTCGGCCTACACCTTCTTGCAGCGCGCCTCCAGCTTGGATCTGCGCCACCGGGCCTCCCTGGGGCAGGCTTTAGCTGATCAGGTCTCTGGCTTGGTTTCTCCCCCACCCCCGCCGCACACGCATCCGGAACGGCTACTAGCTGCGGTTTTGGTGGAGCGGCGTGACCGGGAGTATTTCTTGAATTTGCAACGCGAACGCCGCCACCAACAGCAACAGTCAGCGGCGGCGCAGCTTCCTTACGGTTTAGGCACTCTATAGGCGCCCTATATCGACGCCGGCTGGCCTAGGTGGCTAGCCGGCTTGCGTTTAGCTGGCGCAGGCAGTTTGCCGACGTCGGCTTAGCGCTAGGGGCTGGCGCTTGAGGCTAGGGGCTTTTAGCGCGGCAGCAGCATGGCCACCCCGTCACGTACCGGGTAGGCTCGCGTAGCTTCGCGGTTAACCAGGTAGTAGTCGGCGCCAGGGGCCTGTACCTGCACGCTGCCAGATTCAGGGGCTGCCTGGAGCAAGCCAAGCCCGGGCACCAGCAGCACTGTGGGGGGCATGTGCTCGGCGTCGGTTAGCGGTGAAACATCCACCGGGTCACGCAGCAACTCACGCAACCAAGGGGCAATCTGGCTCATCAGCCCTCCTTTTCGCCCTTTAACAGGCGCAGATGTGAACGACGGGTAACCTCAGTGGCTGAGCGCGGGTTACGCAGATCCGCCGGCATAGAGCTGCGGGCGCGGTCTACTGCCTCAGAGCGTTTAGGTGAACGCCGCGACGCCGCCCGCACCGCCTCAGCTAGCGCGTCTAGATCATCTGGAGTAGGCGGGGCCGGCTCAAACTCGGTCACCAGGCGCACCACCTGCCACTGGCGCGGAGCCGTGAAAGAATCCACGTGCACCTCGCACAGGTCATAGGCCTGCGGATCCGCCTCCACCGACAGCGGCCCAATCACAATAGTTGAGTCCGCATAGTTGGAGGTCAACGTAGCTACCGCATTACGCCCGCAACCGGGGCGGCGGCACTTTCTGCCTCGCACTTGTGTTACACCAGCTTCTCTTGGCCGTCTGCCTTGAGGCCGTCAACAATTGCCTTAACCTGCTGCGCGTGTGCCGGGTCTGCCACCAGTAGGGCGTCAGGGGTGTCCACAACCACCAGGTTGGGTACGCCCAGTAGCGCCACTAGACGTCCGCCAGAGCTAGCCACCAGGGCGCCGTCGGAATCTACGTTACGCACCTGGGTAGTACCAGATAGATCCAGCTGTTTAACCCCCGCGCCAGTGCCCTGCTCGGCGGCCGGGATCAGCTCAATGAGGGCATCAAAGCCACCTACGTCATCCCAGCCCATAGCAGCAGGCACCACGGCTACGCCACCAGCAGCCGCTACCGGTTCAGCAATAGCGTGGTCAATGGCGATTTTTTCCAGGCCAGGCCAGGTGGCAGCCAGTACCTCTTCACGCTGCGGGGTATCCCAAGCCTTAGCGATAGCCTCAATACCTGCAGCCAGAGCCGGCTTGGTGGTGGCCAGGTGATCTAGCAAAACCCCAGCCTTAACCACAAACATGCCCGCATTCCAGCGGTAGTCACCGCTAGCCAGGTAGGCGGCGGCAGTCTCAGCGTCTGGCTTTTCCGTAAAGCCAGCCACCGCGCGGCCACTAGGAGCGCCGGGCACAGTAATGGGCTCAGCGCAGTGAATGTAGCCAAAAGCAGTAGAGGGACCGCTAGCTTCGATCCCAATAGTGACCACATATCCGGCCAGGGCCAGCTCAGCAGCCTCTAGCACAGCCGCGTGGAAAGCAGACTCATCAGCAATAGTTTGGTCGGCGGCAAAAGAACCCACCACAGCGTCGCGACCATTGCGGTTAGCGATCACTGCCGCTGCCAGGCCAATAGCGGCCATAGAGTCACGCGGGGCCGGCTCAGCAATTAGCTGCTCACGGTCAAGCTCAGGTAGCTGGTCAGCTACCGCAGCCACATGGGCGATACCGGTTACCACAGTAATCGAGTCAGATACCGGAGCCAGACGGGCCACAGTCCCCTGCAGCAGGGAGTGACCAGCACCGGTCAGGTCAAGGAGAAACTTCGGGCGCTCACGACGCGAAAGCGGCCACAAGCGGGTGCCGGCTCCACCGGCAGGGATGATGGCGTGGATTTGGGTCATAGACCAAGCCTAGCGGGTTTAGCTGCCGGTTAAAGCCGCGCCACCCGGGGCAGTTTCAGCTGTACTTTTCTCTTTAGTAGCAATCGCCATCCAGGCGCTGGCGTAAAGCAGCACCATGGCCGCTGCGTGCATCCAAATAAGCAGCACCACAACCGTCGAAAACGAGCCTAGCAGCGGATTTACAGTGCCAGAGGCCAATCCCTGACTGCCCACCAGGCGCAGCACTGTCATCATGCCAGCTCCGGCAAAAGAGCCAATTAGTAATACTCGCCGGCGCACCTCAACCTTGGCGAGTATAACTATTGCAGTTAACACGCCGCCGTCGACAATAAAACCCAGCCCATAAGCAAACAGCTGCAACAGCGAAGTGGAGCCAGGAATATGCAAGTAGCTATCAAGCTGGGAGTGCAGCGCCACCGCCAAAGCCAATACCGCTGAGCTCACACTCACCCCAATAACCACCACCAGCACCATGGCGGCGTCACGCAAACGCAAAGCCACAAAATTTCCGCGCAAAACCGGGGCTGAAAACATTGCCCGCACCCCGCCGCGCAAAACCGCCGGAATTTCCAGGGCCGTAGCCACCAACGTCACCGTGCCAATAAAGGCAGCTATCCCAATACCCTGATTTAGCTCCAGTTGATCCAAACGCACCAGCCCCGAGCTAGAGCCATCAGAAATAACCCCCGGCAGGGCATGGCTAAGCGTTTTAACCATGGCCGCGCGCCAAGCCGGAAACATGTCCGAAAGCTGCAGCAGCGAGGAAACCACAAGCGTCAGCGCCGCAAACAGGCTGACCAAGCCGGTATAGGCAATACCGGATGCCAAAATCGCCCCACGTTCAGCCTTAAAACGCGCATAGGCTCGCCCAAACGTGGTGGCCTGCCAGCGGGCATAAACCGCTTTACAGGCCACCACAATTTTACGGATAGTTAACACTAGATACGGCCCATACCCGGGGGACGCAAATCCCCAGGGCCCCCATAGTTACCGCCAGGGGTAACAATCGTGCCGCTGTGACCAGCGATGATATCTAGCGCATCTTCCAGGCGGCCAATTGCAGCCATATCCCCAGTTAGCTCCACGAAACGGCAAGCTGCCTCCACCTTGGGGCCCATAGAGCCAGCGGGCAGACCCATTTCACGCAGACGCATCGGGGTGGCGCGCTTAACCATGCGGGCTTGGGCTGTGCCATAACCTTCGTAGACACCGTCTACGTCGGTGAGGATGATCAGCGCATCAGCTTCCAGGTCCTCAGCTAGCACCGCAGCGGTTAGATCCTTGTCAATAACCGCCTCGGCGCCTTGCAGCTGTCCCTTCTCGTTACGGATCACAGGCACACCGCCGCCACCAGCACAAATCACCACTGCCCCAGAGTTAACCAGGTTGCGGATCAGGCGGGTTTCAATCACTCGCTGCGGGGCGGGGCTACCCACCACACGGCGGAAGTGCTCGCCGTCGGCCTTAACTACCCAGCCGCGCTCGCGGGCAATGCGCTTGGCGGTTTCCTCGTCATAAACCTCGCCCACGAACTTGGTGGGGTTGGCAAAGGCGGGGTCTCCAGAGAGCACCAGGGTTTGGCACACCATGGTGGCCACCTGGCGCCCGGGCAGGGCGTTTTGCATGGCTTGCAGCAGCCAGTAACCGATCATGCCCTGGGTTTCAGCGCCCAGCGTGTCTAGCGGGTAGGCGCGGCTAAGGCGCTCGTCATTGGCACTTTCCAGGGCCAAGACACCCACCTGGGGGCCGTTACCGTGGGTGATGATCAGCTCGTGCTCGTTAGCTAGCTTGGCCAGTTGGGCCGCAGCTAGCTGCACATTAGCAATCTGGATGTCAGCGTCGGGCTTGTCGCCGCGACGCAGCAGGGCGTTACCGCCCAGGGCAACCACAATGCGCAAAGGTCACTCCCCTAGGGTGGCCACCATAACGGCCTTGATAGTGTGCATACGGTTTTCGGCCTGGTCAAAGGCGATGTTCACGTCGCTTTCGAACACGTCGTTGGTAACCTCAAGGGCGTCCAGACCGGTCTTTTCGTAGATGTCGCGGCCCACGGTGGTGTTTAGGTCGTGGAAGGCAGGCAGGCAGTGCAGGAACTTCACGTTGGGGTTGCCAGTCTTGGCTACCAGCTGCGCGTTAACCTGGTAGGGCAGTAGCAGCTTGATGCGCTCGTCCCAAACTTCCTTGGGCTCACCCATGGATACCCACACGTCGGTGTAGAGGAAGTCAACGCCCTTAACGCCTTCTTCTACATTGTCGGTGATGGTGATGCGGGCGCCGGTGGTCTTGGCGATTTCGCGGGCGGCCTCAACTACCTCGTCAGAGTTCTGTAGCTCGGTGGGGGCCACCATGCGCACGTCCATGCCCATCATGGCGCCGGAAACTAGCAGTGAGTTGGCTACGTTGTTGCGGGCGTCGCCTAGGTAGGCGAAAGCTACCTCGCTTAGGGGCTTGTCAGAGTGCTCGATCATGGTCAGCTGGTCGGCCAGCATCTGGGTGGGGTGCCAGTCGTCGGTTAGACCGTTCCATACGGGCACGCCAGAGAGCTGGGCTAGCTGGTCTACGTTGGACTGCTTGTCGCCACGGTATTCGATGCCGTCATAGAAGCGGCCTAGTACGCGGGCGGTGTCGGCTACGGATTCCTTGTGACCGATCTGGGAACCGGTGGGCTCCAGGTAGGTTACGTTTGCACCCTGGTCGTAAGCGCCAACCTCGAAGGAGCAGCGGGTACGAGTGGAGGTCTTTTCGAAGATCAGGGCGATGTTCTTGCCCTTGAGGTGCTGGACCTCGCGGCCTTCCTTCTTGGCAGCCTTGAGCTCAGCGGCCAGGTCTAGCAGGCCACGCCACTCTTCGGGGGTGAAGTCTAGTTCGCGCAGGAAGGAACGACCGTGCAGGGGGTATGCCATGAGTGGCTTCTCCGTTTCTTTGGCTTTAGAGGGTTTGGATTGGTCTAGGGGTGGATTGTGGCCAGTTTTTTACGACGACGCCGCCAGGCGCTTGGCCTTTAACGCCCGGGCGGGTGGTTATCCGGTTATGTCCGCTCGGCGGCCCGATTGGCGGGCCACCAACTGGACTTAGACCGGCTGGCGCAGGGTCGGGCAGCTCATGCAACGCGGGCCACCACGACCACGGCCGAGCTCACTGCCAGGTACGGTGAGTACCTCCAGGCCGCGACTTTGTAGGTAGGTGTTGGTGGCCACGTTACGTTCGTAAGTGACTACGGTGCCAGGGGAAATGGTTAGACAGTTGTTTGCGTCGTCCCACTGCTCACGGGCAGCAGCCAGGGAGTCTTGCGGGGTGGTTAGCACCTCAATGTCGGCTAGGCCCAGGGCGCGAGCGATGACATGGTGCATGTCTTCAGCTGGGTGGGAGACGATAGCCGGGTGCTTGGGGTCCGGTCCGGGGGTGATCACCAGCGAGGGGCGCATACCCAGACCCGCGTATTTGGTGAAGGTACCCTGGTTGATCATGGTCATGACCGTGTCTAGGTGCATCTGCGAGCGCACCTTGGGCATGTCTAGGGCCACAATTCGGTTTACCTTGCCTGAGGCAAACAGTTTGCTGGCCAGGATTTCTACACCTTGGGTGGTGGAGCGTTCACCTAGACCGATTAGTACTGCGCCGTTGCCAATAACCAGTACGTCTCCACCTTCGACGGCGCCGGTGCCGTTCATGGAACCAAAGTTAAATACGGGGAATTCTTCGTTAGCAAACAGCGGGTGCCAACGGTAGATTGCCTGGTAGTTAACGGTTTCACGGCGTCGGGCCGGCAGGCGCATGGAGTTAATGGATACGCCGTTATAGATCCAGCAGGAGGTGTCGCGGGTAAAGAGGTGGTTTACCAGCGGCTCTAGGACTAGATCGTCGCCGTCCATACCAGCAATCACTACTGAGGAGGGGACGCTAGTGTTTTCTAGTAGCTCGTTCTTAGTTAGGCCGGCCACCAAAATGCGAGCGAGTTCCTCGCTGGGCAGGGTGCTGAAGTGGCTGCGGATATTGTCTACAGCTAGCGGACCGAAGGTGGCCGGGGTAAAGGTGTTTTCTAGTACGTGAGTGCGGGCTTCGCTGTTGTCTAGCGATTGGGCCAGCAGATCTTGCATATAAAGTACTTCGACGCCGCGTGAGCGCAGTACGTTTGCGAATTTATCGTGTTCTTCCTGCGCTTCGGCTAGCCACAAAATGTCGTCAAAGAGCAGGTCGTCTTTGTTTTGTGGGGTCAGGCGCTTCATCTCGTCACCAGGGCGGTGCAAGATAACTTGTTCTAGGCGACCAATTTCCGACTCAACAGCTAGAGCCATTTGCATCACTCCTCGGGATTTGACTGTGCCCATAGATACGCTCAGCTCGTCACTGTTTGCACGTTAACGAGGCTTCGACACATGCATTAAGGCCGCATTCCTAGGGCATTATATGTTGCCTCTTCGACCCTAACCAAGAGCCCAACTAAGTCAAACTCTTTGAACTTATAAAGCCAACAAGAAGCAACAATATGGCAAAATATCTACCGTGAGCGACAATACCGGAACCCCCATGCTGGCCCGCCAACGCCAGGACTTCATCATGGATTTAGTTACGCGCAACGGTGGCGTGCGCGTGGCAGAAGTAGTTGAAGCACTGGGCATCTCTGAGATGACTGTGCGCCGCGACATTACCGAGCTGGTTAGCGCCGGCCTAGTAGAGCGCGTCCACGGCGGCGCGGTAGCCGCTGGACCCAGCTCTATGGAACCGCGCTTTGCCACTAAATCTGAGCAGCACACCAATGAAAAACGCCAGATTGCGCTAGCTGCCGCTAAGCTCGTGCGCCCCCAGGATTCTTTGGCCCTCTCTGGAGGCACCACCACTTTGGCAGTGGCACGCGCCCTAACTGAGTTGGAACATTTTCCAACTTTGACCATCATTACTAACTCGCTGCCAGCAGCTAATTTGCTGTTCGACGCCGCAGATACGGCCCGCGAGCAGGGCCACCCCGCCCCCACCGTGATTTTGATTGGTGGTGAGCGCACCCCTTCTGCCGCCTTGGTGGGGCTGACCGGGATTGATGCGCTCTCTTCGCTACGCGTGGAATGGTCATTTATGGGTACTCACGCTTTCGATGCGCGTGTAGGTTTGATGACCCCGAACCTCTCCGAGGCTGCCACTAACCGTGCGCTGGTGCGTTGCGCGCGCACCACGGTGGCGGTTATGGACGTGTCTAAGTGGGATGCGCTCGGTCTGCAATGCTTCTGCTCCCTCGATGACCTGGATGTTTTGATCACCGACCGCTCACCTGAGCCCCAGACCGTGGCCCACCTGGAAGACCACGGCATCACGCTAACCATCGCGGATTAACTACTAGTGCAGGCTAACTACTAGCCTGGACTGACCATATATAAAGGAGCAACGATGCTAAACCTGCCCGCTTTAAGCTTTAGTCAGGGCGCTAAGGGTGCCACAGATTTGTTTGTGGCTACCTTTGGCAGCCAGCCTGAGGGCGTGTGGCAAGCCCCTGGGCGCGTCAATGTTATTGGCGAACACACTGACTACAACGGCGGCCTGGCCTTCCCAATTGCCTTACCGCACCGCGCTTTTGTGGCTTTGAGCCGGCGCCCAGACCGCCTGGTACGCCTGGTTTCTTCAGCCGACCCTAGCGATGTGGTGAGCTTAGATTTGGATCAGGTGGCCCCTAAAGGCGAAAACGGCGAGGTTAGCGGCTGGGCTGCTTACCTGGTGGGTGTGGCTTGGGCACTGGAGCAAGATGGTTTGGGTCCGCTACCAGGCTTCGATATTGCTCTAGAGTCTTGCGTGCCACTGGGGGCGGGTTTGTCTTCTTCTGCCGCTTTGGAATGCGCGGTGGCAGTAGCTCTCGACGACGTCGCCGGGCTGGCTTTGGCTGGTCCAGCTGATAACCCCTCGGATGTGGGCCGCGAGCGCCTAGCTCGGCTGTGCTGTTTGGCTGAAAATAAGATTGCTGGCGCCCCTACTGGCGGACTGGATCAGGCAGCGTCGCTGCGATGCCGCGCCGGACACGCTTTAGCGCTAGATTGCACTGATTTTTCAGCTGAGCAGGTACCTTTTAACTTGAGCGAGTCGGGTTTGAGCCTGCTGGTGATTGACACTCGCGCCCCACACGCACTGGTTGATGGCCAGTATGCGGCACGTCGCAGTAGCTGTGAGCAGGCTGCAAAGCTGTTGGAAGTGGAGCTTTTGGCTGATTTGGATCCTGAGCAGCTTGACTACAACCTGGAGCTGCTAGCTCAAAGCGCTCGCGAGCAGGGCCTAGAGCAGCAGGTGGACACTTTGGTGCGTCGCACGCGCCATGTGGTTAGCGAGATTGAGCGTACGGAAAAGCTCATTGAGCTGCTGCAAACTCAAGATTTAACTGATGCGGCCGCACTAGCTGAGGTTGGCCAGTTGATGAATGCTTCGCATGACTCGCTGCGCTATGACTATGAAGTGACTGTAGGCGAGTTGGATACGGCGGTTGAGGCAGCCCGCGCTGCTGGAGCTATTGGGGCGCGTATGACTGGCGGTGGGTTTGGTGGCTCTGCCATTGCCTTAGTACACACCCAGGAGTTGGAGCAGGTAGCCCAGGCTATTGCGCAGGCCTTCGCTAAGGCTGGTTACCGCGAGCCGGCCTTTTTGCAGGCCGAGCCCGGCCCGGGAGCCGGCGGCTTAGACTGAATCGAGCTAATCGAGCTCTCCGTAATAGTGCATACGTGCACTATCATGGATTTATGGCTCGGTTTCGGCGGGAAGATGCGCCGTCCCTGGTACGTGAGGCACGCAGGGATGCGTCTCTTACGCAGGCAGAGCTGGCGGGGTTGACTGGAATGAGTCAGTCAACCCTTGCACAGATTGAGTCTGGTAAGCGTGCCGTGTCTGCTGAAATGCTTGAGCGTATCTTGCGTATGGCAGACTATCGGCCCTCTGTGCCACTGGCCCGCCATGCTTCCTCAATCGGTAGCTACGCCAAGGAACGAGGCCTTGAGGCTCTGCGTGTCTTTGGCTCTATTGTTCAGGGAACGGATGGCTTCGAGTCGGATATTGATCTGATCGGTACTCCGAGCCGTGATTTATCACTGTTTGAGTTGGCGGATATCGCCGCATACACAAGCGAGCTAACCGGTTTTCCTGTCGAGGTCCACACGGACACGCATGTGCCTGTGGCCTTGCAGCGGGCAATTGACGAAGCCGTGCCAGTTGAGCACTGCACTATTTAATGAACTTGCTTGCCAGGCTATGTACTTGCTTTACTTCCCGGCTTTGCAAGCTCCACGTGCCCAGCTGCGCTGCAACCAAGTCTGGGAATTTCTTACTAATATCCCGCAAGGCATTTCCCACAGACTTGCGAACGTACTCGCTGCTATCACTTCGAAGCCGCGATAATCTCTCGATTGCTTCACATGGGTTATCTCTGAAGTACGGACGACTCGTCCAAATCCGTAAACCTTCAGTAACGGCTCGCCGCACATGTGGGCGAGAATCATTCAACCACTCGTCGATAACACCCAGTGCTTGCTCATATCCCCTGGTCGCACAGAACTCATCGACGGCTTTGGCAAGAACCTCTTGAACCCTCCAATTGTCATCTTTGGAGACTTCATCTCTGAGGAAGTTTAAAATCTCTTCCTCTTGTGACAGGTGTCCCAGCAGGAATACTGCATACATACGCACCTGGTAAACCTGGGACCGATAAGCCAGGTGGGCAAGTGCCTTAGCCTCTTCTCGGTCAAATGAGTGGTAGTCAGCCTGGGCGCGCCGCTGCTCTTCTTTGAAGCCTCTCTCAATAAGCGCGAGCTCACGTTCTAGCTGTGCGACATACTCGTTCATAGAAATTTGTGCCTCTCAGAACAAAACCTCACAAGCTGTTTCCATGATACGCCGGTAGAGGCGTTAATAAATGGTGGTGGCGCAGCCCTAGGGCTGCGCCACCACCACTATTGTGTGTAGCTGCTTTGCAGGCGCCGCCTAGCGGCGCTAGCTTGTAGCTGTATCCAGTTAAGTAGCGCTAAGCAGGCGCTCACTTCTTCTGGTATACGCGCACGTAGTCAACACTCATGTCCTGACCGTTAACATACTGCCTTTCGATGTAACCGCCAGCCGGGTTGTAGTGCCCCTCCAGGAAGTTACCGCCTACACCGTGGTTAAGCAGCAGGTAGAACTCCTTGTCAAAGGGCATGAAACCATTGGAGTGAGTGCCGCGCAGCGGACTCTTGATCTCGTGGGTCTTTACGCCATCAATGTAGTAGGTAAGCTTATTGGGCTCCCACAGCAGACCGTAGGTGTGGTAGCCATCTTGGGTGTTGATCCCAAAGTGCTTCTTGTTCCAGTTGTTGGACTGGTCGCGCTTACCCTTGTCCTTGTTAAACCAGTGCGCGGTGGACTGCACAAACTGGGGGTCGTAGCCCTTGGATTCAAAGACGTCAATTTCACCAGAGTGCGGCCAGTCCCCATAAGTCTTGTCCTGGGCCAGCAGCCAGAAGCTAGACCAGGAAGAGTGGCCCTTAGGCAGCTTGATACGGGCCTCATAGTAGCCGTACTTGAAGTGCTGCTTGTCGCGCGAGCGCAGCATGGCAGAGGTGTAACGGCGGGTCTGAATGCAGTTTTTGCCAGTCTTAACCTTCTGACCACCACATACGTTAGTCTTTACGCCACCCTTCTCGTAGTAGGCCACCAGGTGCAGTGAGCCATCCTTAACGTAAAGGTTACGGGGCTGGTCCTTGTAAACCATCTGCATATTGTCGCCCCAGGCGCCAGTGGCAGGGGTCCAGTTGCTGGCGTTTAGCGAATTGCCCTCAAACTCATCACTCCACACCAGGCGGTACCTGGCAGGCACATAGGGGCTGTTAGCAGCCTGAGCTTCCTGGGGGCCCACCAGGTTCAGACCAGCCACAGCAGTAACCAGTGCCGTCAATGCTGCAAACTTGCGCAGCCAACCTCGGCGCAACACACGCTTCTGCTTCACTTAAATCTCCATCATTGTCCAGCCACGGCTACCAGTCCGTGGCATTTGGCGTAAAAACGACCAGAAAACTTGGTCGCCGCGTTATGGAAATGAGATTAAAGTTGGTTTCTGCATGGATCCTGGGAAACTTTGACGACTATTCTGAGGTGGGGATACATCCCCATGCCCAACCCATAAAGTAAAATTCTCATTAGTACTTACGTCCCGAATAGGTAAGGATGCCCATCATGAAGCGTTACTTACTAACTGGTTTAAAAGTTCTGCTGGCCCTGGTTGTGACAGCAGCGCTAGTAAAACTCGCATTCTTTCCAGACAGCGAGCAAACCACGCCCACCACAGCGCAAACAGGTTTTTCAGTTAGCACCCCGCTAGTTACCGTCACCAAAGCTGACGTTAAATCCGCCGTCGACATTGACGGCCAAGTAGTTGCCGACGCCCCCACCCAAGTGCCAGCCACCTCCGTGGGCACCGTAGCGCGCCTCTACTTTGACAACGGCGCTGCGGTTACCTCCGGTGAACCCATCTTGACCATCAAGAAAACTGAAACCGTAACCACCACCGACAACGGCTCTAATGGATCCAACGGCGCAAACGGATCTAGTGACTCTAAGGGGACCAACGGCTCTGCAGACTCTTCAGATTCAGCAGCCGACACCACCCCCAAAACCACCGAAAAAGTCACCTACGTTGATGTCTACGCTCCCACCACCGGCACCATCAATTACTCGGTGATTAAAGACCAAGAAACCACGGTAGGCACCTCCATCGCTTCTATCTCCACCGGTACCTACAGCGCCACCGGTACCATCAGCGCCTCTCAGCAGTACCAGCTGACCCAGGCCCCCACCAGCGCTACGCTCACCATCAAATCCGGGCCGGCGCCCTTTGCCTGCGGCAACCTAAAAATCGGCACTGGGGCAGCCAGTTCCTCAACTAACTCCACCGCTGCCCCCAAAGACAGCGCCGATACCTCCAGTGGCGACGCCACCACCGTACAGGTACGTTGCGCCGTCCCCGCAGACAAGAAAGTATTCCCGGGACTGAAAGCCACCATTTCGATCGCCGTCGGCGAAGCTAAAGGGGCCTTAACCGTGCCCCTAACCGCCGTGCAAGGCAACTACGCAACCGGCAAGGTATGGCTTGTGCCAGACCCAACCAAACCCACCAAAACCGTAGAAACCACCGTCAAACTGGGCATTAACGACGGCAACCAGATCGTAGTAACCTCCGGGCTTAAAGAAGGCGACTCCATCTTGCAGTTCGTGCCCGGCCAAGACGTAGACAAAACCGGCAAACCCAACAGCTGCGATCCTGACGGGACCTGCTATGACTCAGCCGGTAAGGAAATTAAGTGAGCGCCCTGATCGAGCTGGAGTCAATCGCCCGCTCCTTCATAGTTGACGACGCCGAACTGAAAATCCTCACCGACATCAACCTGCGCGTTGAGGCCGGCCAACACGTTGCCATTGTGGGGCGCTCAGGTACTGGTAAATCCACCCTGCTCAACATCATCGGCATGTTGGATACCCCCTCCAGCGGCGAATACCGCTTTAACGGCTCCAGTGTGAACCGGCTAGGTGAAGCTGCCCGTGCCAAAGTACGCGGACGCGGATTTGGGTTCATTTTCCAATCCTTCAATCTCATCAACGGGCTAACCACCACCGAAAACGTCTACACCCCGCTGCTCTACGCCAGCGGCTCACAGTTTTGGACCCGCAACACCCGCGCCAAGCAGCTGCTTGAAGCAGTGGGGCTGGAAAGCAAAATAGACCAATCCATTGAGCGTCTCTCCGGCGGTGAGCAGCAGCGGGTAGCTATCGCCCGCGCCCTAAGCCGTCGCCCCCAGGTGATCTTGGCTGACGAGCCCACCGGCGCCCTGGATGTACACACCGCCGCCAGTGTTATGGATCTACTTGAAAAACAGTGCCATGAAAGCGGGGCGGCGCTAATCGTGATCACCCATGATCTGGCTGTAGCCGCCCGCGCCCAAATGGCCTACCAGCTAGCAGACGGGTGCCTGCACCCAATTGATATCAGACAGGGGCTGGCATGAGCGTAATTATTGGTTCCCTCATTGAAGCCTGGACCCAGCTGCGTATCTCTAAACTGCGTGTGCTGCTGTCCCTGGTGGGTGTGGCCGCCTCCGTGGCCGCCATGACCTTCGTAATTGCGCTCGGGCAAGTCTCAGTCATAGTCATCCAAAACGAAATGGCCCGCTACTCCGGCTATCCCGGCACAGTTACCGTACAGGTAAACCCCAGCAGCGGTGAAAGCGACGGCGCCGACGAGAGCCAAGCCACCAACTCTGACAGCGCGGGCGGGGTAACCCAGCAGGCCAGCGCCTCCCAAGCCCACAAAGTCTCCAAATCCATGAACGACTTTGTTAAACGCTACAAGGTGCAGGCCGCCACCACCTCCTATGAAACCAACATCAGGTTCATGTTCCCCTTTGGCCCCCAACGGGTAAACACCACCGTGGTCAGTGCCAGCTACAACAAGGTGGTGCCAGTGAACCTGTCACAGGGGCGCTGGTTTAGCCAGGCAGACACTAAAAACCTGGCAACCCCCATCGTGGTAAATAAGGCGTTCGCGAAAGAACTGGGCATTGAAACCCTCAGCGCCCCCTTCACCGTGCAGTCTTTCACCCCTTCGCGCACTTCCTTCACGATTGTGGGTATCACTGCGGAAAAAGACTCACCCAACTGCTACGACGACGAAAACGGCAAGCAGGTGTGCACCCAGGAATACAAGGCCTATGCCTTGCGTGATCCTTTTGAAGCTAGCCTTACCGACGCCGCCACCGCGCCCGTGCCCACGTTAAGTATGTATGTGGGTCGCGACCAGGTCAGCAAAATGCAGGCCCTGGCTAAACGCGAATTTGGGGCCCAGTTTGGCGCCAAAACCCTACAGGTCAACTCCAATATTGATACTGCCGCCAGCAATAGCTCCATGCGTACCTTCACCATGGTGGTATCCGCTGCCGGCGTGTTCATGATGGTGCTAGGTGCGCTGGGTCTGATCAACGTCTCCATTGTGACCGTGCGTCAACGTATCCACGAGATCGGGGTACGCCGCGCCTTTGGGGCCAGCAGTTGGCGTATTTTCTTCTCAATCATGCTCGAATCGGTGGTGGCCACAGTGGTGGCCGGCATAGTGGGTATTGCGATATCTATCCTGGCGCTACGGTTTGTGCCGCTCGGCCCAATCTTGGGGATCCAAGCCGATGTGCCCACCCCCGCCTACCCTTTCAGCGCTGCCCTAATCGGTTTAGCTGCAGCCACCGGCGTGGGCGCCCTGGCAGGTATCATCCCCGCCTGGGTGGCTATGCGCATCAAACCCATTGACGCCATCCGTTTCTAAAGCAGACCAAAACACTAAGCGCGCGCCGGGCGGCGCGCGCTTTGGTTTAGTTGGTGCCCGTCCAGGGGTGCATAAATGCGGCCAGGGCTGCGCACCCAGCGATGGCCGTGATGGCCGCTCTAGCTTTCTAGGGCGTAGCTAACCTCCAGCGGAGCGTGGTCTGACCAACGCTCGGCGTAGCTTGGCGCGCGGCCAATACTAAAATCTTGTGCCTGCCCCGCCAGGGCCGGGGTGGCCACCTGGTAGTCAATACGCCAACCAGTGTTGTTATCAAAAGCCTTACCACGCTGAGACCACCAGGTGTAAGGCCCCTGCGCATCTGGCCCGGTCAGTTGGCGCTGCACATCCACCCACCCCTGGCTAAACCAACCCTCCAGGTGGGCGATTTCCTCATCCAACACACCCGCAGTCTTGTTGTGGTTAGGCTTCCAGTTCTTAATGTCCTTCTCGCTACGCACCACATTAAGATCGCCCGCCATTAGCGCCTGCGGCCCACCCGCAGCAGCACGCTCAAACAGCTGGCTCATACGCTCATCAACCAACTCCAGGTGAGCATACTTCTGCTCCATCTTGGGGGTACCCACCTCGCCAGAGTGAATATAGGCGCTAACCACCGTCAGCTGCTGGCCAGCGGGCAAAACCAAATCCGCCTCCAACCAACGCCCCGAATCGACGTCGGGCTCCAAAGTACCAGGGCGAGCCACGCCGTCGCGCACCTGCGCCACCTGGATGCCACTACCCTCACGCACCGCAACCGCCACACCCGCACGGCCCTTAATCCGGCACGGCAACACGTGGGCCTCATAGCCGGGCAGCAAACCCGCCGCAATCTCGCTATCAGCGCGCACCTCCTGCAACAGCAACACCTGCGGGGCGCTTTGCTCCAGCCACTGGCCCATACCTTTACGGGCAGCGGCCCGAATCCCATTAACGTTGACGGTAACAATACGCATAAACCAAGAATAGCTAAGCCCGCCCTAACCAGGGCGGTAGACCCGGCGGGCACGCTTAACCAGGTACACACTTAAACGCGATAATTAACCCAAATCAGCCACCCAGCTAAGGAACAAAACATGCGCGGAATTCATGCCTATATCAGTGGACGCGTGCAAGGCGTGGGCTTTCGCTACAGCTGCCACCAAGAAGCCCTCAAATATCAGCTCTCCGGCAGCGTCCGTAATCTCGACGACGGCCGAGTTGAGGTATGGGCCGCCGGTGACAGTGAACTAATGGCTAGGTTCATCACCTGGCTAGGGCGAGGTCCACGCTGGGCTCAGGTTACCGATGTGGAGCTGCGCGAGCTTAGCCAGGTGCAAACCGAACTGCTACGCCGCCAAGGCGAATTCAAATACGGCAACTAAGCTAGCGCGGGCAAGCACAGCCGGGCACAAAACCTGCGCGAAAGCGCGGTAGGATCGCATCCATGCAACAGCATCACCAGGCCTCCTTCGAAGACCTACCCATCGACGAGGACTACCGCACTCCCCCGCGCTCGCGGCGTCGGCTCTGGGTAGGGGTATCCATCACCATAATTGCGGCGTTATGCCCGCTACTGGCGCAGCTGCCCGTACTAAACAACCTGGTCACTACGCTTTGGCTAGTTTCTCTGCCGCTGTGCTTTGTGGGGGTCGCGCTAATCGCCTCCTACCTGCACCACCGCTACAACAAGCCCTAAAGGCCAGCATTGCAGCTGGCCTTTAGGGATTTATCTGATTAAGACGGTTGCAGCTAGCTCGCTAAGTAGCCGGGTGTTTTCAACTGGTAACGCCTAGCTGTCAGCGGCTAGCTTGCAGTAGCTAACCGGCAGTAGCTAACTGGCGCTGGGCAGTTTCCACCACATTAGCCAGTAGTAGCGCGCGAGTCATGGGGCCCACCCCGCCCGGGTTAGGCGACAGGGCACTAGCTACGTCGTCGACGCCGTCGGCCACATCCCCGCAGATACGGGCCTTACCGTCAGCGCTAACCACGCGGCTGACCCCCACATCCAGCACCACCGCGCCAGGCTTGACCATATCGGGAGTAATAATCCCGGCCACACCAGCGGCACTAATAATGATGTCTGCGCGGCGAGTGTGGCTGGCCAGATCACGCGTGCCCGTGTGGCAGATATCCACCGTGGCATTGACCTCGCGCCTACCCAGCAGCAAGCCAATCGAGCGCCCCACAGTGACCCCCCTACCCACCACGCAAATATCCTGGTTGGCCAAGGAAATACCGTTACGAACCAGCAGCTCAATACAGCCGCGCGGGGTGCAAGGCAGAGGCGAATCAATAGGACCACTGACCCGCAGCACCAGGCGCCCCAGGTTAGTGGGGTGCAAGCCGTCAGCGTCCTTAGCCGGATCAATGCGCTCCAACACGGCGTTAGTGTCGATGCCGCGCGGCAAAGGCAGCTGCACAATATAGCCGGTGCAGGCAGGGTCAGCATTTAGCTGATCCACCGCCGCCTCAATCTGGGCCTGGGTGGCCTCAGCGGGCAGATCAACACGGATAGAGTTAATCCCCACCTCGGCGCAGTCAGCGTGCTTGCCGGCCACATACTTCACGCTACCGGGGTCGCTGCCCACCAGCAGCGTGCCCAGGCCGGGCACAACCCCCGCCGCACGCAGCTGCTCCACGCTAGCGCGCAGCTCAGCCTTAATCTGGCCGGCAATCAGCTTGCCATCCAGCACCCGCGCGCTACCGGCCCAAGGCGCCCTCACTGCACCAGACCCGGGTAGAGCGGGAAGGCCTTAGTCAGGTTAGTAACCCGCCCGCGCAGCGTCTCTAGCAGCTCCTGGCTGACACTATCAGTGGCGCCAGCCTTAAGCACAGCCGCAATAATCTCAGCTACCTCACCAAACTCGGCGGCGCCAAAGCCTCGCGTAGCCAAAGCCGGGGTGCCAATACGCAGGCCGGAGGTTACTCGCGGCGGGCGCGGGTCGAAAGGCACCGCGTTGCGGTTAACGGTGATGCCGATTTGTGCCAGCAGATCCTCAGCCTGTTGCCCGTCTAGCGCGCTGTCACGCAGGTCAACCAGCACCAGGTGCACGTCAGTGCCGCCGGTAACCACCTGGATGCCGGCGCTGCTAACGTCGTCAGCTAGCAGGCGCTGGGAGATCAGCTGCGCCCCCTCCAAGGTGCGACGCTGACGGTCCACAAATTCCTCAGTGCCCGCAGCCTTCATAGCCACCGCCTTAGCGGCAATTACGTGCATCAGCGGGCCACCCTGCTGGCCAGGGAACACTGCCGAGTTGAGCTTCTTACCCCACTGCTCGCCCCGGTTAGACAGCAACATGCCCGAACGCGGCCCCGCCAGGGTCTTGTGCACGGTGGTGGAAACAACGTCCGCATACGGCAGCGGTGAGGGGTGCAGCCCCGCCGCCACCAGCCCGGCAAAGTGGGCCATATCCACCCACAGGGCAGCGCCAACCTCGTCAGCAATCTCGCGGAAAGCCGCAAAGTCCAGGTGGCGCGGGTAAGCCGACCAGCCAGCAATAATCACGCTGGGCTTTTCAGCCTTAGCTACGGCACGCACCTGATCCATTTCAATGCGCATCGATTCGCGATCAACCTCATAGGCGGTGGCGCGGTAAACCTTGCCGGAGAAGTTAATCCTCATGCCGTGGGTGAGGTGACCACCGTGGGCTAGGCTAAGGCCCAAAATGGTGTCACCCGGCTGAGCCAGAGCGTGCAGCACGGCAGCGTTGGCCTGGGCCCCCGAGTGCGGCTGCACATTGACCCATTGGGCCCCAAAAACAGCTTTGGCGCGCTCAATGGCCAGGTTTTCGGCCTTGTCTACCTCCTCGCAGCCGCCGTAGTAGCGTCGGCCCGGGTAGCCTTCCGCGTATTTGTTGGTTAGTACGCTGCCTTGGGCCTGCAGTACTGCGCGGGGCACAAAGTTTTCACTGGCGATCATCTCTAAACCGTCGCGCTGGCGCTCCAGCTCCGCGTCAAGGATAGCTGCGATCTCAGGGTCGAATTCTTGCAGGGTCTGGTCTGTAAGTGACATGGTCCGCCTTAAGGTCTGGTCCGGTTTTAGGGGTTTAGCTGCGGTTTTGCTGCCAGTTTTAGCCAGGGCCACAGCTGCGGTTTTTAGGGTGTTTTTAGCCGACGACGGCGCGGCGACGGCACGAGTCCAGCCAAGCTTCGATTAGGGGCTGGTCTACTGCTGCAATTGCTGGTACCACCAAAATACCAGGGTCGGTAGCAAAGGCGCGCTGACGTGAAATCTGTATAGCAGCGATGCCGCCGCCACGGGCGGCGGCTACCCCGTTAATGGAGTCCTCCAGCACCACTGCGTTAGCGCGGCCTACCCCGAACTTGTGTAGTGCCAGTTCATAGGGGTCCGGCCAGGGCTTGCCTAGCTCTGAGTCTTCACCGGAAACCACCAGGTCAACTACACCTAGTGCGTCAGCTACCGGTTCAATCACGCCGCGCGGCGAAGCCGAAACAATAGCAATCTTGATGCCGGCCTCATGTAGGGCATGCACTAGTTCCTGGGCGCCCGGCTCAAACGGGGGCGCTTCAGCAATGCGCTGAGCTACCTGCTTGGCCACAATCGCATAGAACTCATAGCCGCCGGCCAGGTCCTTTACTGTGCCCAGCTCCACCATCAAGTTGGCAGTAAAGTCACGTGAGGCTCCACGCATCTTTTCACGCGTTTGCTGGTCAATGAGCACCCCTCGCTTTGCGCATTCTGAGCGCAAAAACTCTTCCCAGATGATCTCTGAATCCACCAGGGTGCCGTCCATGTCAAAAAGCACCGCTGCTAGGTTAGCCATGCATGATCCTCACTTTAAATTGGGTGCCGACGTAGTCGTTATAGTCACATCTTAAAGGGCGCAGGCAATTTAACGCAGCAACTAAGCCGCTAATGCCTGCGCCCTTAAAACCAAGAGCTACTTAACCAGCTGCGAACTACTTAACCAGCTGCCCGGCGCGGTACACCTCAACCGGGTTCAGGTCGCAGTCGGTTACCACCACGTCGGCAATCAGCCCGGCGGCTAGCTCGCCACGGGCGGGGTCACCTAGGACCTCGGCGCCCTGCACGCTGGCGGCGTAGACGGCGTCCTCTAGCGCCACCCCGCCGTGCCAGGTGGTGCGTACGACGTCGATCAGGTGCGCAGTGCCGCCCGCAATCGCCCCACCTTCGGTTAGGCGAGCTACGCCGTCGGCCACAGTAACCGGCTGAGAACCGAGCACATAGGAGCCGTCAGCCATACCCGCCGCAGCCATAGCGTCTGTGATCAGCACCAGGTTGGCTGGGCCCAGAGTGTCGAATAGGTCGCGCACGATAGCTGGCGCCAGGTGTACGCCGTCGCCAATGAGCTCAGCAATAACCTCGCCGCGTTGGGCACCAGCCACCACCTCGGGCACAGGACCGGGGTCACGGTGGTGGATGGGACGCATCCCGTTAAACAGGTGGGTGGCGGTGGCGCGCTCTGAACGCACCGGCTTGTCGGTGGCTAGACGCGACCAAATACGCCGGTCGGTTTCTTCCAGGCAGCGGCGTACCGGCTCGGCGCCAGAGTCGCTGTGCCCAAAGGAGGGCAGAGCCCCGCCCTCAAGCAGGGCCTCGATTACGCCGTCGTCACCTAGCAGGCCCGGCTTTTCGGGGGCAATAGTCATGGTGACCACGTGCCCGCGGCCCAGTTGCAGCAACTCACGGGTTAGTTCAGCGTCAGGGTCAATGATGTAGGTGGGATCCTGGGCGCCACAGCGCTCAACTGAAACGAATGGGCCCTCATAGTGGATGCCGGCAATTTCGCCCTCGTCAGCCAAATCTGCCAGTAACTTGGTGCGTTCACGCAACACCTCGGGGCTGGCAGTGACGCAGGAGGTGACGATGGTGGTGGTGCCGTGACGGCGGTGCTCAAGCACGGCGGTCATGGCCTGCTCGCGGGTAGTGGCGTTGGGGAAAGATTCCCCGCCACCGCCGTGGCAGTGTACGTCGATTAGACCCGGCAGTAGGTAGCCACCCTCGGGAGCAGGGCTGGCTTGCTGAAGTTCGCGGGCAAAACCGGCAGCTGCGGCCTGCTCAGCTTCCCCCACCCACAGCAGGTGTGAACCGTTAACAACGACTAGGCCGTCTAACAGGATGGTTTCGGGTAGTACAACTCGCCCACGTAGGGCGAAACTGGCTTCTTTGCTCATGTGCCTAGTTTATCTGCCCTTTGTGCGCTTTTAGAGCGTTAAAGTCCCTGTTAAAAGTGATTTTTGAGCTACTTAATGGCGCCCTGTTAGAACAAGCGTGAGTCGGCGTCGTCCATACCGCGCATAGCGTCATAGTCTAAGATCAGACAAGTGATGCCGCGATCTTCAGCCAATGTGCGGGCCTGGGGTTTGATACTTTGGGCGGCGAACACAGCCTTGACTGGGGCCAGTAGCGGGTCACGGTCTAGCAGCTCACGGTAGCGGGTTAGCTGCTCGACGCCGTCGATGCCGCCTACGCGCTTAATTTCTACGGCCACGGTGTGGTCATCAGCGTCTTTAGCCAAAATGTCTACCGGGCCGATGGCGGTGTAGTACTCGCGGCGGATCAGGCGGTGGCCGGGGCCTAGCAGCTCAATTTGCTGGGCTAACAGTTCTTGCAGGTGGGCTTCCACGCCGTCTTTAGTCAATCCAGGCTCTGCCCCTAGCTCTTCGTTGACGTCGGCATATACCTGGTAGATACGGATGCGCAGGCGGTCATCAGTTTTGGCAGAGCGCACGTCTAGCAGCTGCACTACCCCGGCCTGCTCATGCTCGGCGTCGATGTCTAGTTCTTCCACACTTAGCGGGGGCATCATCCAGTTAAGTGGCTTGTAGGAGCCGCCGTCGGAGTGAATTAGCACTGAACCGTCGGCTTTAAACATAATTAGCCGCTTGGCTTTGGGCAGGTGGGCGCTTAGGCGGCCAGAGTAATCAACAGAGCAGTCAGCAATCAGCAAGCGCATTGGATAACCCAATCATTTACACCCAAAATCATCCTTCACAGGTGATTTTTCCATGGGGTTTTATAGGGAAGGGACGAAATGTCAGTTTTTGTGTAGTGTTTAGTAGGCCTTGAAACTATACATAGCCGCCTGCACGCGGAGCAGCTGAATCAGCCCAGGCCACCAGCGCCGAATGGAATTCTTCAGCCATAGCCAGCTCATATTCGGTCTGCCCATAGGTGAGAGTCACTTCCACCACGCTGCCGCCATTAACTCGACGACGCGGCTGGCTTAACTCCACAAACCTGCGTTCAATGCGCAGGCGCGGGCTGGGTGAGGCGGACACGATGCGATACCAGTCAAGGGTTTCACTACGCATCTGGGCGATGCCGCCCATCCAACCAGATTTAACGGCTAGCGCACACTCGAAAGCCCCCACTCGGGCAGATAGCGTACGCAGACGAACAAAAAACAGTACTAGCGCGATTAGCGCCGCAACCAGTGCAATTAGACCCCATACCCAGACAGCGTGCATGGGCACTAGTCTAGGTCGTCACCATCCAAAGCAGCGAGAGCGACGTGCTCAACCTTGGTATCTACCTCAATGCTTTCGACATCGAGGCTGCCAACTTCGTCCTCACCCACAGCGTCGGCGGCCACGGTGACCTGGTCATGGTCAACTGAACAGAATCCCCCACGCACATGCACACGGTAGGGCTTATCGCCCTCCACCTGCACATATCCGTCACCAAGAAGGGCTAGCACCGGGGCGCGGCCAGGTAGTACACCCAGTGCGCCGGTGACGGTGGGCAGCGAAACGCTGTCTGCCTGCCCGCTGAATACCTGCCTGCGCAGGGAGACAATCTCAACGTTTAGCTTGCTCACTTTTTTCTCCTGGCTTGGTTAATTTACTGCCGTTACGTCACTGGGGCGTCACTTAATTTCCGACGACGCCGCCCACCCCACTGCCGGAGCTAAACTGCCGGGGCTAGGGGCGCCGTCGCCGTCCCGCCCAGGTAACCCCAGGCGGGACGTAAGCCGACTACTTAGTCAGCTCGTGAGCGCGGCGCTCTAGATCTTCGATACCACCGATGTTGAAGAATGCCTGCTCAGGCACGTGGTCGTAGGTACCTTCACAGATAGCCTTGAAGGCGGCCACAGTCTCAGACAGGGGCACGGTAGAACCGGCAACACCGGTGAACTTTTCAGCCATGTAGGTGTTCTGGCTCAGGAACTGCTGGATACGGCGGGCGCGTGCAACCGTAACCTTGTCTTCTTCACTCAGCTCATCAACACCCAAGATGGCGATGATGTCCTGCAGCTCCTGGTTCTTCTGCAGGATGGACTTGACCTGGGTGGCCACCTCGTAGTGTTCCTTACCCACATAGCGCGGGTCCAAAATACGCGAGGTAGAGGTCAGCGGGTCCACAGCCGGGTACAGACCACGTGAAGCAATTTCACGCGAAAGCTCGGTGGTGGCGTCCAGGTGGGCGAAGGTGGTGGCCGGAGCCGGGTCGGTGTAGTCGTCGGCGGGCACGTAAATTGCCTGCAGCGAGGTGATGGAGTGACCACCTGCAGAGGTAATACGCTCCTGCAACTGACCCATTTCGTCAGCCAGGTTGGGCTGGTAACCCACGGCGGAGGGCATACGGCCCAACAGGGTGGAAACCTCAGAACCGGCCTGGGTGAAACGGAAGATGTTGTCGATGAACAGCAGCACGTCCTGGTGCTGTACATCGCGGAAGTATTCCGCCATGGTCAGAGCGGTCAAAGCCACGCGTAGACGGGTGCCCGGGGGCTCATCCATCTGGCCGAATACCAGAGCGGTCTTGTCGAATACCCCAGCTTCACCCATTTCGACGATCAGGTCGTTACCTTCACGGGTACGCTCACCCACACCGGCGAATACGGACACACCACCGTGGTCCTGGGCCACACGCTGAATCATTTCCTGAATCAGCACGGTCTTACCCACACCGGCACCACCGAATAGACCAATCTTTCCACCCTGTACATAGGGGGTTAGTAGGTCGATAACCTTAATGCCGGTTTCGAACATCTGAGTCTTGGACTCTAGCTCGTCGAAGGCCGGGGGCTGGCGGTGGATAGGCCAACGCTGGGAAACCTCGAAGTGCTCGCCTTCCTTGAGGTTTAGCACGTCACCGGTCACGTTGAACACGTGGCCCTTGGTAATGTCACCTACCGGCACGGAGATAGGGGCGCCGGTGTCAATTACCTGGGCGCCACGCACCAGACCGTCGGTGGGCTTAAGCGAAATTGCACGCACAATGTTGTCACCCAGGTACTGGGCTACTTCCAAAGTGAGGGTGGAGGTAACCCCATCTAGGGTTAGATCCGTGTGCAAAGCGTTGTACATCGCCGGTAGTCCGTCCGGCGGGAACTCAATGTCTACTACGGGGCCGATGATGCGGGTAATACGCCCGGTAGCCCCGGTGTTTGGGTAATTAGCCATTTATCGTTCTTCCGTGTTCTATCTGGGCGTTTACTTTCCCGCCAGGGCGTCAGCACCGGAAACAATTTCGGTGATTTCCTGGGTGATTTCACCCTGTCGAGCGGCGTTTGCCAGACGGGTGTAAGTAGTGATGAGTTCTTCGGCGTTGTCGGTGGCCGTGTGCATGGCACGCTGACGGCTAGCCAACTCACTGGCGGCGCTTTGCAGCAGCGCGTCATTGATACGGCTGGCCACATAGTGCGGCAGTAGGGCGTTGAGTACTTCCGCACTGGAAGGCTCAAACTCATACAGCGGCATGGCGGCAGTTTCTTCAGCGTGGAAGCGCTCCTGGGTGGCGGCCACGTCTTCACGGACCAGTTCACCGGGACCTTCCACATCCACTACGCGCAGCGGCAGCATGCGGCGTACTTCCGGCACCTGGGTAACCATGGTTTTGAAGCGCGTAAAGACGATGTGCACTTCGCTTACGGCGCCGTCTTCAGGTTTAGCCAGGAAGGTGCTGAGTAAAGTTGCCGAAATATCGTCAATCATCTGCGCACTGGGACGGTCAGACTCGCCCACCCAAGATTTTTCTACCGGACGGTCGCGGAAGGAGAAGTAGCCTTGCGCGCGGCGACCGCAGGTGTAGATCACCGGCTCTTTGCCCTCTTCAACCAGGTGCTCGATGAGGCGTTCACTTTCACGCAGAATGGTGGCCGAGTAAGCCCCAGCCATACCACGGTCAGAGGTAACCACCAGTACCGCTACCCGGTTGGTGTCGGTGCGTTCACGGGTAATGGGGTGGTCTAAGCCTGAGTAGGAGGCTACTGCCGCCACTGCGCGAGATAGCGCCGCATTGTAAGGACCCGAGCTCTGGGCGGCATCGCGGGCCGCGCCAATGCGCGAGGCAGCGATTAGCTCCATAGCCCTAAACACCTTTTTGAGGGTGCGGGTGGAGTTAATCCTCTGCTTATAAACGCGTTGTGCTCCAGCCACCTCAGCCTCGCTTGACTTCGATCTGCTCTACGGTGTGCTCAGCAGCAGGGGCATCCTCAAGCTCAGCCACCTCGGCGTCTAGCAGTGCGCCGTCGCCCATGAAGGTGGTACGGAAAGCCTCAACGGCCTTACGCAGCTTGTCTTCAGTCTCATCGGTCAGCTGACCGGTGGTGGCGATGGTCTCTAGTACGTCGGTTTCAGAGTGCAGGTAGTTGAGCATCTCCTTCTCGAAACGAGATACGTCCTTAAGGGCGACGTCGTCGAGGTAACCGTTGGTACCTGCCCACACACTGGCTACCTGGTCCTGGACCTTGTAGGGGGTGTACTGAGGCTGCTTTAGCAGTTCCATCAGGCGAGCACCACGGGTGAGCTGGGCACGCGTGGCGGCGTCCAGGTCGGAGGCGAACATGGCGAAAGCCTGCATGGAGCGGTACTGGGCCAGGGTGATCTTGAGGGTACCGGAGACCTTCTTCATGGCCTTGATCTGTGCGGCACCACCCACACGGGATACCGAGACACCTACGTCAACAGCCGGGCGCTGGTCAGAGTTGAACAGGTCGGACTGCAGGAAGATCTGGCCGTCGGTAATAGAAATGACGTTGGTGGGGATGTAAGCCGAAACGTCGTTGGCTTTGGTCTCGATGATGGGCAGACCGGTCATGGAGCCGCCACCGAGGTCATCGGATAGCTTGGAGCAACGCTCTAGCAGACGAGAGTGCAGGTAGAAGACGTCGCCGGGGTAGGCTTCACGGCCCGGGGGACGACGCAGCAGCAGCGACACTGCACGGTAGGCTTCAGCCTGCTTGGATAGGTCATCGAAAACAATCAGCACGTGCTTGGAGTTGTACATCCAGTGCTGACCGATGGCGCTACCGGTGTAGGGAGCCAGGTACTTGAAGCCGGCCGGGTCTGAAGCGGGCGAGGCCACGATGGTGGTGTATTCCAGCGCGCCGGCCTCTTCCAGGGTGCGACGCACCGAGGCGATGGTGGAGCCCTTCTGGCCGATGGCTACATAGATGCAGCGCACCTGCTTGTTGGGGTCACCGCTGAGCCAGTTGTCACGCTGGTTCAAGATGGTGTCCAGAGCGATAGCGGTCTTACCGGTCTGACGGTCACCAATGATCAGCTGGCGCTGGCCGCGCCCGATCGGGATCATGGAGTCGATGGCCTTAAGACCGGTCTGCAGCGGCTCGTGCACGCTCTTACGCTGCATAACGCCGGGAGCCTGTAGCTCCAGAGCGCGGCGTCCTTCTAGATCGGTGATGTCGCCTAGACCGTCGATGGGGTTACCCAGCGGGTCTACTACACGGCCCAGGTAGCCGTCACCGACCGGCACGGACAGTACCTCGCCGGTACGGCGTACAGCCTGTCCTTCTTCAATGCCGGTGTAGTCACCTAGAACGACGACGCCGATCTGGCGCTCTTCCAGGTTCATGGCCATGCCTAGGGTGCCGTCTTCGAAAGACAGCAGCTCGTTGGCCATGGTGCCGGCCAGCCCCTCCACGTGGGCGATACCGTCGGCAGCAAACACGACCTGACCGACTTCTTCACCGGCCACGTCGGTGGCTCGGTAGGAGCTAACAAACTCATTTAGAGCACTGCGAATCTCTGCAGGAGAGATACTCAGCTCAGCCATATTGCGGTTCCTTACCTCATTTACTGCCGTTACCGGCACGAATGTTTAAGCGATTTGGGTGCGCAGTGCCTTGAGGGCGCTGCGGGTGGTGTTGTCGTATAGACGCTCGTCGACCAGGATGCGCAGGCCCCCGATTACCTCAGGGTCTACCTCTAGGTGCAGTTCGACGTCGTGCCCGGTGCGCTTGGCTAGGGCCTTGATCAGGCGCTGCTGTTGGGCTTGGGTCAGCTCGACAGCGCTGGTCACGTCGGCAATCACTAGGCCCCGACGACGTGCGGCAAGCTCGCATACACGGCGCAGGTTGTAGGTGATGCCGGCGCGCACCTCGTGGCGGGCGCACCACACTAGGAGGGTCAGCGCAGCTTCTGAAAGCTGGCTTTCAAACAACCTGGCGGCTAGCTGCGCGCGCTGGTCTGGGGTGCTAAGGCGTGAGGGGTCCAGAGCTTGACGTAGCTGCCGGTCACGCTTTAACACGTTGATTACCGCGAAGAGCTCATCTTCAACTGGCACGGAGGCACTGACCGAGCCGGCAATAACCGATTCGATCCCTAGATCGTGCATGCGTGTCAGTAGCTTGATGGGGTCTAGCCAGTGGCCGGTCACCAGTTCGCAAAGCTGCTCCACTACTGCTGCATCCGCTGTGCCGGTAAAGACCTCACGTGCCAGTTTCTGCTTATCCGCATTGGAGCGGGCAGGGTCGGTAAGTGAGTTAAGTAGCGGACGGTTTTCAGCAATGATGTGAGCCACGCCCAGCATCTGGTGACCTAGCACCACGGAGCGCTTTCCACCGGTGGCTAGCTGGCTAGCCCAGACTTTGGCTGTGAGCTCGGCGCTCATCAACGCACACTCGCTTCGGTTTCAAGCTGGGCGATAGATTCGTCGATTAGACGTGCTGCCGCCTTGGGGTCCGACAGCTCGGCGCGCAGTAGCTTTTCGGCAATTTCGGTTGCCAATAGGCCTACTTCGCTGCGTAGAGCTTCACGGGCTGCACCGGTTTCAGCTTCAAGCTGGCGTTTGGAGGCCGCCAGGGCTTTGTCAGCTTCTCCCTCAGCGTCGGTGCGGGCCTGGCTGAGGATGCGTTCAGCTTCACCGTGGGCCTTGTCGCGTAGCGCAGCGGCGTCGCGACGGGCGCCTTCAACCAGTTCCGCAGCTTCTTTCTGGGTGCGGGTGCGGTCGGATTTGGCCTGTTCAGCGAAGTCCAGACCAGCCTGAATCTTGGCAGTACGCTCATCTAGGATCGCGGTGAACTTAGGTAGCGCGTACTTAAGTAGCACGACGGCGATCACAACGAAGCACAGCGAACCCCAGATCAGGTCAGCTGGCTCTGGCAGCAGGATGGAGTGCTCGCTGTGTTCGCTAGAGTGCGCGGCAGCGAGCACAGCGGTGTATACGCTGGCTGATGCCATGATGATCAGAAGGCGAAGCCAGCAGCGAAGCCGAGCAGACCCAGAGCCTCAATCAGGGCCGCACCGATGAACATGTTGGTACGCAGCGCACCAGCAACCTCGGGCTGACGAGCAGTACCTTCCTGGGTCTTACCAACGACGATACCGATGCCGATACCGGGGCCTAGGGTAGCCAGACCGTAACCGATGGTAGCGATGGAGCCAGTCATGGAATTGTTCTCCTTGTGGTTGAAACCGGCTTAGGTTTAAGCCGATGGTCTTTGTTAGTTAAGGATAGCTTTGTTTGCCTAAGTTAAGTATCTAGGCGATCAGTGGGCGGAAATCGAAGTGTCGATGTAGACCGCCGTCAGCAGGGCGAAGATGTATGCCTGCAAGACAGCCACGAAAGCTTCAAACAGGATGAACACCAGGCCCAGCCCCAAAGTGACTACACCCAGACCCTTAATCCAGCCGCTGGCCTCAAAGAACAGGGCGTTTGTGGCCAGGAAGCACAGGGCTAGCAGGATGTGTCCAGAAACCATGTTGGCCAGAAGACGTAGCGTCAAAGTGACTGGCCGCATGATGAAGGTGGAGAAGATTTCGATGGGGGTTACTAGTACGTAGAGCACCCCGGGCACACCCTTAGGCATGGTTTGATCTTTGAAGAACTTGAACGGGTTGCCGTGTGAGGCCTTAATACCTGCTGCCACGAAAATGACGTAGGCGAAGATGGCGAACACTAGCGGCATACCAATTACCGAGGTACCTGCCACCTGCAGGCCCGGAATAATTCCGGCTAGGTTCATGAACAAGATGCCTAGGAAAACCACAGTTAGCACTGGCGTGTAGCGCGCAGCGCGACGCTCACCTAGTACGTCTTCAGCTATGTTCTTGCGCACGAATTCCAACAGCATTTCCAGCATGTTTTGGAAACGTCCGGGCACTAGCTTGGCGCGCGCGGCCCCGATCCCGAATGCCAGCACTAGCACCAGCGTCATGATGATACGTACCAACATGATGCGGTTGAGCTCGAACGGGGTGTTCAAGAATGCGAATGCCGGAGGAAAGAAGTCATCGATGCTCGGCGGTACAAATCCACCTTTCGCGGCTACAGCCGTGACCAGCTGAGCGGGTGCGGTTACATCCAGCACCGAAGCCCCCCTTTAGGTTGATGGTTTAGGTTTCATAGAACTACTGCGTCTAAGACATTCACCTTACAGCAATTCCCAAGTACCTATTGTGCTCCTAATGCGCCACAAAAAGCACGCCTTAGTACCTACCTACAGTAGCTTGAGTCACATTAGTAACTCTTTTAGCAGAATTACTTAGGATTTAGGCCCCTCTTTAGACTCTTTTGTCTCTACATACACCTTATTGCCTGTGGCTAAGCTCACTACTTCAGTTAAGGTTAAACCCACCAAAATTACAGCTAAAGACAGTACAAAGTAGCGCGGGTTAACTGCTTTATCACCCAAATTTTTTAGCGCTATCAGGCAGCCGATCATCACCAGCACTTTGAGCGCAAAGTCGATCATGACCCCTGAGCCGGCCAGCTGTGGGTAGCGGTCCCAGGGAATGTACAAGATCGCGGCAGTCACTAGGCTCAGCAATAGGCCCGCTCCCCCAGCCCAGGCCAGTCCAGCCGCCTTGGCTCCCTCTAGCGCGAAGGAAATCCCCAGGCTTAGGCAGGCAAGGATCAGCCCAACTGCTAGGCAGCGGCGGGCGGTGCGGCGGAAGTTCTGGGTGGCGCTTAGGTGGCTCATTTGGCTCGCTTATTGGTTAGCTACCGGCGCTTCTAAATTGCCGGCACTCCGGTGGGGTTGGTGTCGTCGTCTTCCTCGTCTTCCCATAGGGATTGGTTGGGGACGACGTCGTAGCGCACGTTGGGGTTGCGCGGGGCCTGCCACGCCGGGTTGTTGTTAGCGCCGGCTCCGTAAGGGCCTTGTGGGCTCGGCTGCGGCTGCGGCGCACCGGCCTGGGCTACCTGCTGGGACGCAGCTGCTGGTGCAGCCGGAGTGACTGCTGGCTGCGTTAGCGCCGGGACGGCCTGAGTGGCCTGGGTAAAAGGCTGCTCTGGCGTAGTAGCAGCGTGGCGGCCAGCTCGACGACGACGCGGCGGCGGTGCATCTGCACCCGGCATTTGCCCAGCTTGAGTTGCTGGAGCAACCGGCACAGACAAAGCAGCCTGCGCCGCAGTGTCTTGGCTCACCTGAGCCACCGGCTGGGCAGGCGCCCCAGGTTGCGTGGGCGCGCTCAGCGGGGCCTGAGCCGGGGCCAGCTGGGCCGCAGCTAGTTGCTGGCTGCGCATAGGCTCGCTCAGCTTGGCTGCGGCGAGCTCATCAGGTGAATTGGTCGCAAAATAAGATGAAGGTGCAGATTGCGTCGAGGGCGCACTAAGGCTTGAGGGCGCATTCACAGCAGCACTTGAAGCAGCCGTTGCGGCCGCGCTAACGCTAGAAGCAGCAGAGGCCGCACTAGCCGGCGCCGACTCATCTGACTGTAGCCAAGGCGGCGTAGTCGAGCGCGGCTTAAGCCTAGAGCGGCGGGTCCTAGGCGCCGTCGTCGCACTAGAAGCAGCAGACCCAGCGGGCGCAACAGAGCCAACCTCAGCAGAACTAGCCACAACAGGCACACTAGCGGTGGCCGAGCTAGCTGCACTGAGAGAGGAGCTATCAACCACGGGCGTGGAGGCGCTACGCACACGCACCACCGGAGTGGCATCAGTCTTGTCGGGAAGTTTGGTCGGATGCACCGAATCAGGCAGATCCTGCTTAGGCGCAGGCTTCTTCTTAGGCTTCTTTGCAGTTTTCTTTGCGGACTTCTTCGCGGGCTCTTCACGCTTAGTTTTGCGCATAAAGCCGGTGAACACGAAGGCCGCGATCAGGGATAGTCCCAGAGTCAAAATAGCCTGACGAGTCTCAATGAAGGCCCAAGCCGCCAGCGGGAAAACCACCGCCGCCGTCCACATATACATAACCAGCACCACGCGCCGGTGCGTCAAACCAGCCGAAAGCAGACGGTGGTGGATGTGCATACGGTCCGGATGGAAGGGGCTTTTACCTGCGCTAACGCGGCGCACCACGGCCAACATCATGTCCGTTAGCGGCAACAGCATCATGGCCAAGGGCAGTAGCACCGGCAAGAAGGCCGGCAGCGCGCGCCCATAGCTAATCGAAATCGGGTCAATCTGGCCGGTAACCACAATTGCCGTGGCCGCGCTCATTAAGCCCAGCAGCATGGAACCACAGTCACCCATGAAGATTGTGGCCGGGTTGAAGTTGTGCGGCAAAAAGCCCAGGCAGATACCGATCAGGGCGGCACCTAATGTGGCCGCCAGTGAGGCGTAAGAGTCAGGCGACGTGTTACGGGTAAGCACATAGGTGTAGCCAAAAAACGCCATGGCGCCAATAGCTACAGTCCCAGCCGCCAAACCATCCAAACCATCAACAAAGTTAACGGCGTTAATGGCGGTAAGTACCACGAAAATCGTCATGACCATGGAAAAACCGGAAGAACCGATAGTCAGCCCCGCAATTGGGAAAGACACCAGTTGCACACCCTGCCAGGCCAAAATCGAGGCTGCCAGGGCTTGGCCGGCAAGCTTTGCCCACCATTCCAGGTCAAAGAGGTCATCCACCACGCCCAGCGCACACAGCAGGCCGCCGGAGGTCACCACCCCCCAGGCACTACCGCCTTCAAACACGCCCTCCAGGTAGGGAATATGGGAGGCCACCGCAATGGCAGCCACCATACCCACATACATGGCCACCCCGCCCAGACGCGGCACGGGCACCTTATGCACGTCACGCGAACGCACCGGGGTGAGCGTGTGAGTCACCAAAGCGATGTGGCGCACCACCGGCACACTCACATAGGTAATGGCCGCAGCCACCAACAAAATCAGTAGGTAAACCTTCACAGGCGACCCCTATCCGTTTACCTTGCCGATAACAGCTTCGATCTGCGCCACGCTGAGCACCCCTACACGCAGCACCTTAGGCTGAGGGGCTGCGAAAGAAACGATAGTGGAGGGTACCGGGCCAGGGGTGGCGCCGTCGTCGAGCAAGTAAATCTCGCCCGAGTCGATCTGAGGACCAAAGTAAGTGCGCGCCTGGGTGGCGTCGGTGGCGGGCGACTGGCCGGTGAGGTTGGCGCTGGTAACTGCCAGCGGGCCGGTTTGGCTCAGCAGCTGCAAAGTAAGCGGATAGTTGGGTTGGCGTACGGCTACGGTGCCGCCGGTTTCGCCCAGGTCCCAGCTTAGATCTGGGTGGGCGGGAAGAATCAGGGTAAGCGCCCCGGGCCAGTAGGCTTCCATGAGGGCGCGGGCAGGGGTGGGGATATTGGCGACGACGCCGTCCAGCTGAGAGATGTCGCTGACTAGTACCGGCGGGGGCATTTGCCGTCCCCGACCTTTGGCTGCCAACACCTGCGCCACGGCGTGAGCGTCACTTGCTAACGCGCCGATTCCATAGACGGTGTCGGTAGGGATAATCGCCACTTTGGCAGCCTGAAGATGGCTGACTGCGGCTTGCACGGGGATAGTCACTCTCCCATACTGCCACCCGTCAGGCCACCTATTCCACCCCGTTGGGACTTAAACCACTCGTTGACGTATCTCTTCCGCGCTTAAACTTACCTGTTTAAGCCCGCCCTCGCTTTCATAAACAACCACCACGGTGCGATCAGTCCAGGCCACATCGCTGTAGCCAAAACTACCTGGCTCAAGCTCAGCTAGGAGCTGATAGCGCACCAGCCCATACTCTTCTGCTTCTGTGAAACCAGAGGCTCCGCCCGGGGGTAGCAGCACTGCTTCCAGCCAGCCATTACGGCGTTGGCGCGCATCAAAGGCGTTAGTAAGCAGTGCGAACCGGTCATCGGCATGTCTACCGCCGTAAACAGTGTTATAAAGCTCAGATTGCATTAAAAATACGTGCGGTTGGTCAGAAACAATCACTAACCCAAATTCACTGGCGCGCACGCTAACCATGCCCGCATTACAGCCCGGATCGGCCACAGGATCGGGCGAAGCCTTAGACCAGCTAACTCCCCCATTTACGCTGACTGCAGACAGGCGCTGGCCGCTATAGCCGGCGTCACGAGCGGAAAGCAGCAGGACGTCTGCGTTTACTTGGGCTATGCAAAATTCATCGACGCCGCTGGTGGCGGTGCCGCCGGCCAGGCTGCCGGTTTGTCCTGCCTGTGTTTGCTGGCAAGGTTGGCCCAAGAACCAGCTTTGGCCGCCGTCGTCGCTAAGCAAACAGCAGGCCTGCAACTGCTGCGCCCCCTCACTGCTGCCCTCTACCCGCAGCACTAGGGGCTGTACCAGGCGGCCGCCATTTAGGCAGGCGCCATGACCCGAGACGCTAAAGCTGCAGGGAGCCACCTTGAAATTGGTGCGCCAACTACGTTTGCCGTTCGTCGCGGCGGCGGCCATATCGATTTGGCGCCAGCTCCAGGTGTAACCATTATCCCGGCTGACCCCGTAGAGCAGGGCTAGCTCCTCATCACCCTGCTTGGCCAGGGCGGCGGCGGGAGTTTCATGCCAACCCGGGGCGGGGGCTTGCAGGGCCGGCTTGGCCCCAAATAGGCCAGTTAGTCGTGAGGCTGTAATAAATAGGTGTAGCTTGCTGCCATCCCAGATCAGGGAGGGGTCAGAGTAGCCGCAGCCGATACCGTCCAGGCTGTAACCGCGCGCTACCCCCTCAGCCAGGATCTGGGCGTCATCCCAGGTGGAGCCGTGGTTGTAGCTGTGGCGCACCACTACCGAGTTGGGGTTGGGCAGGTCGTCAGGCAGCGCGCCGCCGCTGGAACGCCAGTGTTCACCTTTGGGACGCGGGCGTAGATCATGAACTAGCACCAGGTGGCCTGAACCCAGATGTACCAGCGCTGGCACTCGGGCACTAAAGTCAGCTTGGCCGCTAGGGTAAAGAATTTGTCTTTCCATGTTTCATACCAGTTACTTTTAAGCGGGCGTTTTATCAGGCAGATGGCAGGGTGGGGTTAGACCAGGTTACGGGCATTAGCCCAGCGGGTTAGCTCATAGCGGTTAGATAGTTGCAGCTTGCGCAGCACTTTAGAGACGTGGGTTTCCACAGTTTTAATGGAGATGAACAGTTCACCGGCTACCTCTTTATAGGTGTAGCCGCGCGCAATTAGACGCATAACTTCGCGTTCACGGTTGGAAAGTAAGTCTAGTTCACTGTCTTCTACCTGCGCTGGGGTGGAACCAAACGCATCCAGCACAAAACCGGCTAGGCGCGGGGAGAACGCGGCGTCGCCACTAGCTACCCGCTCAATGGCTGCCACCAGGTCAGACGGGGCAATGGCTTTAGTGACATACCCGCGAGCGCCGGCCCGGATAACGCTTACGACGTCGTCGGCGGCGTCAGAGACACTTAGAGCCAAAAAGCGAGTGGCAGTGACGTCCGCGCAGTCTCGAACCACTTGGGCGCCACCGGAGCCGTTACCGCCGGGCAGGTGCACGTCTAGCAGCACCACATCGGGTTTTAGGGCGTGGACGGCAGCGATTGCCCCGGGCACATCCTCGGCCTCGCCCACTACGGTGATTCGCTGCGGTACGCGCTCTAGTTGGGCGCGCACCCCGGCGCGGATAAGGGCGTGGTCGTCAACGAGCAGGACGCTTAGAGGTTCAGCCATGTAGTTAATTGTATTGGCTCCCCTACACCCAAAATCATCCCTTCCCTATAAAAAATACATGGGGTTTTATAGGCAACGGACGAAATGTCAGTTTTTGTGCAGCCAGCTCCTGCCCCCAACTCCTGTCAGCTCCTACCAACTCCTGCCAGCCAACTACTACAGAACTACTGCAAGGCCAGGCGCAGACACACCTCTGTGCCAGGCTCTCGCGCGCGGATGGTGGCGCTGCCGCCGTGGCGTTGCATCCGGCCGATGATGGAGTCGCGCACCCCGTGGCGGTCTGGGTTTATGGCTTCTAGCTCAAAGCCGGCGCCGTGATCGCGCACGTAGGCCTCCACTTCTTGGCCGCTGACCTCCACATATAGGCTGATTGGTGGTTTGCCGTGGCGCACCGCGTTGGCTAGGGCTTCACGCAGGGCCGAGGTGAGCACGCGGGTTTTGGCGGTGGCCGGGGTGTCTCCCACAATCACGCTATCTACAGGCACGCCGTAAAGCTGCTCAATTTCACGTGAAACGCTTTCTACCTCGCTGCGAAGGTTTTCGTTGGTGGGGTGGTTGTCCCCGTAAAGCCAGGCGCGCAGTTCACGTTCTTGGCTTAGCGCCAGGGCGGCCACACGCTGGGGGTCGTCAGCTTGGGCACGCAGCAAGGTGAGGGTTTGCAGCACTGAGTCGTGCAGGTGGGCGGCAATGTCGGCGCGTTCGGAGGCGCGCGCCTGGGCAGCTTGGGTTTGGGACAGCTGCCTGATTACCCCCAACCACAGCGGGGCGAGCACTAGGGCCACCACGCTTAGCATCACTAGGGCCGCGAACGCCCCGATCAGCATGCCTGACATGTCGGTGTGGTCGCTGAGCCAAATCAACACCCCTAAAACTGCTAGGGCCAGGCCAGCTGCCAAGCGCGCGAGCGCCCCCATTGAACGCGGGGTATGCATTACTTCTTCGGCTTGGCTCCAGGCCAGGGCGGCGCCGCAACCGATTATCAGCAGCGGCAGGTAGGCGTTGCTTTCCAGCCAGCCTCGACTCCAGGCCACCAGGATTGCGGCCAGGGCTAGCAGCACTACGCCGCTAAATATGGTGGTGGCCTGATCTCTGCCGTCTTTGCTCTGTAGCTGGTTTAGCTGCGCGGCCAGGCGGGTGGGGGCGGCTAGCTGCGAGCTGGCTGGGTTACCAGCTGGGATTAGGGCTATGGCCAGGGCATATGCCAGCGCGCCGACCCCGTTTAGGAAGAGCAGACCCACAAAAATAGCGCGCACTAGCCACACGTTTACGCCCAGGTGCGTGGCTATGCCCGCGCACACCCCGCCCATTAGGGCTGCTGGTGGCATGTGCCCGTCGGCTAGTGGGGTGGGGTTGTGGTTCAGGCGCACCAGTTGGGGGCGCGACGACGACGCCCGGGTACCGCCTTGGGTACCGGCTCGGGTGCCGGCTTGAGTTCCGGCTCGGCTGCCGGCGCCCTGGTCACCTGTCACACGGCTGGCTCCCGGCTGCCTACCGCCCGTCTGAGGGCCGGCCTGAGTAGCGCTACTCCCCTGCCCTCTACCTCGGGGGCTGCGCCAACTAGGCGGCGGGGTGAAGTCGGGGCGCCAGGGTTGGCCCGCAGTTAACTCAGACTGGCCCGCTGCGAGGGCTGACTGGGCGCCAGCAGGGTCCGACTGTGCGGCAGCGGGGGCCGATTCGGCGCCCTGTCCTCCAGCAGGGGCAGACGCGTCCGGAGCTGAGACGACCGGCGCTGAGGCGAGCGGCGACGACGTCGAACCTGACAGTGACGACGTCGGCCCTGGGGAAGGCTGCGGCAAGTCAGAGGACTGATTAGGGGTGGCACTCACGTTTATATAGTTGCACGCAAAGGGGTGCCATTAGGGGTGGGTAGGGATTAATCAGGGTTATATCAGGGTAGTCCCCAATATCGCCAAAGCATCGGTTAGCTGCAAACTTGAAGCATGAACAGCAAAGACTTTAACAACGACGCCGAGCGCGAGGGTGCTGCGGACTCTACTTCCGCGCAGAGCTCCGCGCAGACCAGCTCTGGGTTCCAGGGCTCCGCGCACAGCGGCCAGAGCGCTTACGGCCAGGCCGGCACCGCGCAGGGCCGCCCGGGCCAGACTTTCCAGGGCACCGGCTACCAGGCCCCCGGCTACCAGAACGGTCCCGCATTCCAGGGCGCCGGCTACCACAGCAACCCCGGCACCTACGGCCAAAGCGGCATGGACCGCTTCTTTAACTCGATCCGCGCCATGAACCTCTACCGCGCCCAGCCGCGAGTGCTTGGTGGCGTATGCTCGGGGATTTCCCAGCGCTACGGCATCGACATGACCCTGGTGCGCATCTTGTTTATAGTTGCCGCCCTGCTTGGTTTTGGCGGTTTCCTCTACGCCCTGGCCTGGGCTTTCCTGCCCGAGGTTGAAGATGGGCGCATCCACGTGGAGCAGGCCTTGCACGGCGACTTCACCGGCGGCCTGGCTGGCGCGATTGTGTTAGCGCTCTTTAGTGGCGCCCCGGCAAGCGTTTCGGTAGGTTTCTTACCCAGTTTTTTTGGTAATAGCACCCTTATTGGTATCGCCGCTGTGGTAGCGGTGCTGCTAATCGCTAACTCACGGCGTAACTCGCAAAACTACTCTGGCTACCCTTACGGCTCTGGCGGTTACGACGGCGGCGCTGGCTATGGTCCCGACGGCGGTAACGGGGGCGGCACTGACGGCGGCTACGGAAACAGCGGCGTCGGCTCAGAAAACTACGACCCAAACGGGGCTTACGCCTCAACCCGAGGCTACGACGGCGGCGTCGGCCACGGCCCCAACGGCACTTACAACGGCAGCTATGGCCCCAACAGCGCTTACAACGGAGGCGAGGGCCAGCAGGTTTTTTCCGCCCCGCCCGTAGGCAGCAACGGTAAGCCCATTCCGCGTTGGCAGGGCAACTACAACGCAGGCGGCCCGCGCCCTAACTACCAGCCCTACCAGCGTAAAAACTGGGCACCCGGACCGGGCAGCATGTTAAGCCTGATCACCCTGGGTTTGCTGGTGATGTGCGCAATTCCTATGGTGCTTGAGCAGAGCCTGCGCTCCCTGGTGATCTCGGCGGCCTTAGCGGCAGGCGTGATGGGCCTGGCCCTGGCAGTGTGCGCAGTACGCGGACGTCACGGCGGCTGGATCAGCGTAATGGCAGTGTTTTCCCTGATTTTCGGTTTCATGCCGATCGCTGCAATCACTTCGGCGGCACCGCAAAGCGCGCTGGATATTGATTGGCAAAATGTTCGGGTAGATAAGTCCAACTACAACTACAACTACATGGTTCCTTCGATCCCGAACTTCGTGGGCGAAACAACCCTTGACCTGACCCAGGCTCCGGCCGGCGAAAACCGCACCATCACGGTGAACTCTTTTGTTGGCCAGCTGACTATTAAAACCGCCTACGGCCAGAGCGTGCGGATTGAGATGGACCATTCTAAGGGTGTAGAGGCGGCCACGCTGAGTGCCTACTCCCCCTGGCAGGTCAGTGAGAACGGCGTCGTGCAGACCCTGCAGCCCACCAACACCTACAACTCTATCGATGGTGACAACTCCGACGACTTCGACGACGACGCCAGCACCCCCACCCCGCGCAACTGGGTGACCGCCTCCCCCAGCCCCTCTGGTACGGCCGTGGCCAGCCCCACTACAGCAGTGGCTACCCCCTCTGGCACCGCAAGCGCAACCCCCGGCAGCGCAGTGGCCAGCCCCGGCGCCACGGCGTCGAGCAATGGCAGCGTGAACAGCGACAATAGCACCAACTCGGGCAGCTCACAGCCATTTGCCATGTACTACTACGAAAAGAGCACGGTTAACGGTTGGCCTTCAGGCTCTGCCAGCAAGCTGATCTTCTCTTCGCCAGCTAGCGTGCAGAGCGCAAATGCAAAGGGCGCGAACGCGCAGGATGCAGGCGCACAAGGTTCAAGCGTGCAGGGCGCAAATGCAGGCAGCTCAAAGGGCACCATCACTGTCAAGGTGGGACAGGCTGTAGGCCAGGTGCGCACCATCGAGTCGGCTCCCACCAGCAACTAAGGAAACAAGCAAATGAGCATCAACAGCAGTTACCTAAACCCCGATAGCTCCGGTGCCCCCTACGGATCTAACAGTTCCAATGGTTCCGCTGACTCCTACAACTTCAGTGGAGGCTACAGTTCCTACGATGAGCCTGCCAGCCCGCTGTCCACCACCAGCGCCGCCAGCGCGACGGGAGCTAGTGAGACGGGGACATACGGGGCTTACGGGGCGGCCAGCGCCACGGGAGCCAGCGAAACGGGGGCCGGCACCACGGCAGCCAGCGCGAGCGCCACTTCGGCCAGCTCAGTCGCTTACAACTCCACTGGCGCATATAGCTCCACCGAGGCTTACTCCACCGGCTCCTCCAACTCCACTAAGGAAGATGCTGTTTGGCGTGGCCAGAGCAGCAAAGAGCCTGCCGAGCTAAAGCGTCCGCGCGTGTCCACCCTGATTGCTTCCCTGATCATGCTGGCCGCAGCCGCAATTTTGGGGGCGCTGGCTATGGGAGTGCACTTCTCCTGGACGGCAGTAGGGGCTAGTACCCTGGGCACGATTGGCCTGGTCTTGATCGTGTCGGCATTCTTCGCCAACCGCAACAAATCCCACACCTGACAGACAAGCACTGCCAATACACAGGTATAGACAAACACAGGCAAAATCGTCCGTTCCCTATAAAAAATACGTGTATTTTTATAGGGAACGGACGATATTTCAGTTTCTGCACCCCCACCCAGCCGAGCGCCGTCGTCGGCCCCAAAACCTGCACATTTACCACTTAACCGCCACACTCACCACCCACGCGGGGCTTAATCCCCATACCCGCGCCGCCGGCAGCATAAATACCCTGTAGGCAGTTAATGTCACTTGGCCCGGGCGCATTGCGACGACGCCGGGCCCTGCCACAGGGAGGGTAAGACCCATGACCACAGTGGGCGCAGACGTAGAAGCCCTACGTCAACTGGCGCAAATGTTTACGGATAATTCGTCGAAACTGACCGGCGACGTAATTCCTACGATCAATTCGCGGCTAAACTCCAGCGGCTGGGTGGGTGAAGACGCCGACAGCTTCAAGGCCGACTGGCACGGCCACCTCATGGGTCAGCTCAACAACGCGGCGACCCAGCTTTCCGACGCCGCGGCCATGCTAAACCGCAACGCGGATGAGCAGGAGCAGGCATCCTCGATCGCGGGGGCCAGCTCGGCGCTTCAAAGCGGGCTTTCCAACCCGCAGCCGGCGAACAATGATCCCGCAGAGGACAAGGCTAAGTCGTGGTGGGAGAAGGCCAAAGATTGGTGGAACAAGCCGCTCGAAGACAAGCTGCACGACATTAGCAAAGTCACCGAAACAGCGGCTGCAGCCTGCACTATTGCCGCCGGGCTGCTAGCTCTGACTGGTGTTGGCGCACCACTGGCTGCTGGCCTGTTCACAGCTGGGCAAGTGTTAACAATTGCTTCGGCGTCAACTGATATTGCAGCAAACGGTATTGACCTATATAACGGCAAAATTGGTTGGCGTGAGTTTGCAGTTGACACTGCCTTTGACGCCGTGTCCATTGCAGGTGCAGGCGGGTCATTAGCCGGCCTCTCCAAGGCTTCCAATATCACGCTTCGATCCAGCGCCGGTGAAATCAAGCAAGCTTTCAAAGCTCCAACTGTAGACACTATGGAATATGTGACTAAGGAAGCAGTTAAAGAAGTCTTCCCGACCGGTAAAGATATAGCTAAAAATACTCTAAAAGAAACCAGCCACAGCACGCTTAAATACGCCGCACGAGTGTATGACAACACAAACCCAAATACTAAACCTGCCTTCGATCCTTATGAAGTGATCCAAGAACCGGTTTATAAAGGGCTTTTCGGTCCTTGGGCTACGGTTGCGCCACTACCTGACCCGAACAAAAAGACTCAGTAGTTCTAGTTCGACCGCAATAAGTGGCCTGGGCACCAAAAGTCACCTGGCTGCTTAGCTTTCTGTGCTCTCGTGCTATCTGCAGTCTCTGCACTCTCTGCTCGACGGCGCTCTGCTCTCTGCGTTATCCGCCGACGGTGCTCTGCAGCATAGACACACAGCAGCACAGATAAGTGCAGTAGTACCCGCTGATACAGCACCCTACGGGCACAATATCTGCGCGGTGCCTGCATGGTATCTGCACGACGCCGGCACGGAGCCTACATGTTGTGCACTGCGTCTGCAGATACTGACATTTCATCCCTTCCCTATAAAACCCCATGGAATTTTTATAGGGAAGGGATGATTTTGCCTGTATTTGTCTGCTGTGCCTGCTGTGCCTGCCGCGCCTGTGTTTACTTGTAGGCACAACTAATTACTTGTAGGGCACAACCTCAAGCTTGCCCTCTACAAGTTCGCCAAGGTAAATGTGCTTTGCCGAGCTGTAGCCCTGCTCCTTGAGCTGCTGCTTCACCCATGCCTTGTCTTTGTTGGCAAGCGCTAGACCAAGGCTGATGATCTGGCCATCGCTAATGATCGGCAGCAGCGGAATCTTGCTTTGTGCACCACGCTGACGGATGATCAGATTACCGTTTGCCTCCATAATGCCAACCTTCACATCGCGAATGCTGGAGATGTTCTCCTCACGCAAGCAACGGCTTACCTGCTCGGCACGTAGACCAACCCTGGCGCAATTGGCGACTTTCAGTTCGCCGTCGTAAATGATGACTTCCGGCTGGCTTGAGATAGCCCGCCTAAAGGTCTTGTTACTGCTTATCAGTAGCTTTGCCGAGATCACCACAAGCGACCAGATAAGCGCAAGGATCAGGAATTGCAGCACGGAGACTGAAGAGTTGTAAATGACGCCGCCGATAATTCCACCCAGCACAAAGTTCTGACCCTGGTTAAGCGGAGTATTTACCGAAAACTCATATTTCCCCATAATGTTAATCTGAATAATCATTACGAGGATACCAAGCACAAACTTAATTGCGGTTAGCGTATAGAAATCCATGTCAGTGCTTCCCATCCACATAAACGTTGTGGTCAATAATGTGCGTACGCTCAAGCGTGTAGGAGTTGTTGTCTTCGTTCAGGTGAACGCGGTAATTCTCGTCTTTAAAACGCACAATAATGCCGTCTTTTAGAGTGGTTGAATTTACCAGCACGTCGTCTGTGGAGATTTTTTGATCCTGGGCAACGCCCTTAACGAAAAGCACTAACTGCTTTGACTGGGCCGCTTGGTCACTCAAGTCTAGATATTGCTCGGTCTGAATCCCCACCAGCACCAGCGAAAGAATCAGGGCACCTACACCCAGATCCCGCCAGCGGGTGCGCATCCTGTCGCGCATGTAAAGCACGCTGAAAACCAGGCACACTAGTAGTAGCGCCAGGATCGAAATCACTCGCATGGTCCAGTCAGTCGACTGCTGCGAGATGATGTAATCAAGGGTATAAAAGTCCATTTGTCACTTCGGTTTCGGCTTTAGTAGGTCCCCGCAGGGGGCGGACGACGTCACAGGCAAAATCATCCCTTCCCTATAATTTTTCCATGGGTTTTATAGGCAACGGACGAAATCTCAGTATTTGTGAGGCATTTCCTTTGGCGACCCCCGCCAGGCCCTTATTCCTGCTACTTCCTACACCGACGTCGTCCCTTTCAGCCAGCGCTCCCAGCAGTGCCAGCACTACCAGCCCTACCAGCGCTCCCAGCAGTGCCAGCACTACCAGCCCTACCAGCGCTCCCAGCAGTGCCAGCAGTGCCAGAAATTCCGGCAGGAATCTGGAAGTACTCCAGGTAGGCCACAAAACGATCCTGCGCACTCAGGCAAGTGTCAGTGAGGAAACCATTTTCGTCACCCCAGCGTTCCAGGCCGCGATAGTAGAAACCTTTAAGGTCGTCAGTAATTATGAACGGCACGATCCCGGCCGCCAGGCACTGATGCAGCATGAGCAGCCGCCCCACGCGTCCGTTGCCGTCTTGAAATGGGTGGATGCGCTCAAAGCGCACATGCCAGTCCAGAATCTGTTCCAGCGTGGCAAGGCGGTTGGCGGCGTCGAACAAGGGGGCCATGTGTTTGGCGACGTCGCCGGGGGCACTGGTCTCATGCATGGCCACTTCGTTGGGCACCCGCTTATAGTCCCCGACAGCGAACCAGTCCAGGTCAGAGTGGGTTGTGCCCTGCTTGAGAATGCGGTGCAGATCCTTTACGTAGGCTTCATTAATAGGTGAACCGACGGCGTCGATAACGCGATCGATGGCGCGAAAGTGGTTGCGGGCCTCAACGATGTCATCTACGCGCAGGCCGTCCCCGCCAACTGTTGAGGTTTCAAAAATGAGGCGCGTCTGTTCCTGGGTGAGCTGGGACCCCTCGATGTGGTTGGAGTTGTAGGTCATCTCCACCTGCAAGCGGTGGTAGATTCCGCCACGCACACCCGCCACGCGCTCCTGACGAAGCCTGGCCACCAGCGCTTGTTTGTCGCCGTCAGTGGGGGTTGCAGAGGGTATCATTGGGCAATTATCACATGAGCCTAGGGTGCAAACGCCAACAAGCACAGGCATGAAACATGCAAACACACAAACACAGGCACAAATACAGACAAATACAGGCAAAATCATCCCTTCCCTATAATTTTTCCATGGGGTTTTATAGGGAAGGGATGAAATCTCAGTATTTGTGAGGCATTTCCTTTGGATACCCCCGCAAGGCCTTTATTCCTGCTACTTCCTACACCAACGTCAGCCCCGCAGGGACTCTTCTTGCTGTGACTTCCTAGGACGCCGCCGCCTTGGTTTCTACTGCTACAACCTTCGTCTAAGTTTCAGCTTTCCCAGCCTCAGGCTCAGCAGCTGCCGCCTCGATGATTGCCTCATCAACTAGGGCCTCATCAACAGGCAGTTCGGCCTGGGCATAGGCGACGGCGTCGTCGTGAATAGCCGCAATTTGCTCAGCCAAGCTGTCGGCATCACGGCGCAGCTCAGAGCCGTTGTAATACTCCGCTTAGCGAGTCACACCAGTGAGTAACAAGCCTAACCGTGAATACGTTTCAGCTAGCAGCAGGCCGCGCCTACTACCCCTCGGCAACCGGCGCGGCCTTGCTCTCACAATTCAGCTCTCTAGGTCCTGGTAGACCGGCTGCCACATGGCGCGGCGAACGGCCTCGACGACGTCAC